>CEPX01073200.1_pt1 | contig 19972 bp, 23 predicted proteins | sample 361361 | NCBI WGS metagenome assembly CEPX01 (sample SAMEA2619974, study PRJEB7988) | marine metagenome | biome: marine biome (ENVO:00000447); feature: mesopelagic zone (ENVO:00000213) & marine oxygen minimum zone (ENVO:01000065); material: "saline water (ENVO:00002010), including plankton...
GTAATTGATGGATCTGGAGCTGTAATGGGAAGACTTGCTAGCTATGTTGCTAAGGAAGCTTTAAAGGGAGAAGAATTTGCAGTGGTTAATTGTGATAAAGTTATAATTACTGGAAATAAAAAGAATATTGAAGCAGAATTTTTTGAGAAGAGACATCGTTTCGGAAGCTCTCAAAAAGGTCCAAAGCTATCAAAGACAAGTGAAAAAATTGTTAAGAGAACTATAAGAGGTATGCTTCCAGATCATAGAGAAGGTAGAGGACGGATTGCATGGAAAAACATAAAATGTTATACTGGGGTCCCGAAAGAGTTTGAAGGGCAAAAGATGATAAAGGCTGGCAAAGAAAAAAGAGGGAAACATTCTAAAGTAGAGGAGTTTACAAAATAAAATGAGTGAAAAGATTATTGCTTCAGGAAAAAGAAAAACTTCAATTTCAAGAGCTATTTTAACAGAGGGTTCTGGGAAAGTTTCTGTAAATAAGAAAGACCACAGCACACTATCTTTATTTGATAAACTTAAGATTGAAGAGCCATTAAAAATAGCGGAATCTGTTTTGGGAAAATTAAACTTTGATGTCAAGATTAGTGTTAAAGGTGGAGGAGAAAAATCTCAAATCGAAGCGGCACGTCTTGCTTTGGCAAAAGCAATAGTTGAATTTTCTAAATCTAAAGAATTAAGAGAGACTTATCTAGCTTATGATAGAAATCTTTTGGTTGCGGATGTTAGGAGAAAGGAAGCCTACAAACCTGGTGATTCTAAAGCAAGGTCAAAAAGACAGAGTTCTAAACGTTAAGTAGAATATTCCTTCTATGTTTTTCTCTACGTGGATTTGATTTTGATCTATTTTTAAAGATCCAGTACGCTAAAGAATCTGCAAGATTCACTATTGGATAAAATTCATCAAATTTTGCTCCCCCTAATACATGGACCTCACCTCTCTCCAAAGACATATGGTCTACAAGCAGATCTCTAGTGTACCTAGTTTGATGTGTGTCTAGATGGCCGTCCACAAGAATATGGATTCTTTCTTGTTCTGGATCTATTTTGTCTATAAGAAGGCTTGTGATGATGGTTGGCATAAACTTTTTTTCGGAGATTCTTGCGTAGTCATCCCCATGTGCAGATAGAAAAGTATAGTCCCTCATTCCCAAAGATCTTGTTGGATTTTTCACCTTACATTTTTTTCTCCCCCTATCTCTTGGCTTATCCAATTCAACAGGATGGGTATTTAATGCTTCCCGGGTATCTCTAGTTATTGCTGCAACAAATATCTCTGGATCTCTTCCATGATTTGACTCGTCAATCCCAATTATGAGGGGCATTTCTAATTTAGATCTTTTGTTAGCCATAGGAAACTACCTAAATGTCTTGATTTAAAAACTTTATTATAAGAACTAATTCTTCTTTATTCCAAGCCTTTCCAGCTTATTTTGGACATGATTAAAAGTTGTTGGGGAAAGAATAGGTTGATGGTTTCCATTATGTATTTGGCCATTAAATCTTATTTTACCTATATATGTGAAATTCCTTAGAACTTTCTTTAGACCATTTACAGAGAGATTGTGTTTTTCTGAAAGCTTCCTTAAACTTATTTTGTTATCTAAAAATTCTTCAAAGATCTCTCTAATCTCCTCTGAGTTTTGTGCAGGGATTAATTTTCCCTTGTTTATATTGTATCCAAATGGGGCCCTAGACATGACATTTCCTTCGGAAGCCTTTTGAACCATTCCTTGTTTTTGTTTATCCCTTATTGATCTTAACCTTTCTATTTCTTTTTTCAAGGATTCATTCTCTTTCTTTAGCTTTTGTATATCCTCTTTTTCCATAGATAAAATTATTCATTCTTGCTTAAATAATTTAGGGTACGAAGAATTTATAACCTTTAAACTACTCTTCTTGTTATGGCTTTAGATTTGGCTTGGGGTGAAATTCTTCCACCGATTTTTTCTGGTGTTTTTGGAAATGAGTCTGCAATCTCTATCTTTGTGCAAGACCACATTATTCTTTCTACTGCCTTATTGTTTATTGCTCCTTTGGTTATTCTTGGATTTATTGCTGTTTTCTTTGATTTTATTGTTGATAGTTGGAAAATCCCTTTTGCAGTTGTTGTTGATTTCTTGAAATACCAAGGTTTTGCCAATCAAACCTACCTATATGCTGCAATAATCGCTGGTCCATTGGTTTTTTACTTTTTATTGAAAGGAAAAAATAGTAGGTTGGCAGTCATTATGTCGGTTATTAGTTTTTTATTTAGTGCTTCTCTTCTTTTTATAACTCAGGACCCTTTTAGATCTTTGATAGTTTTGGTACCCTTAAATACAGCTATTATGTTTATTGCAACCATTCTAGACTAGTACACAAAGCTTTAAAAGAAGCCGAATATAGTTATCTCGAGTTAACAGTTGTAAGGAGGAATAGAAATGAGCGAAGAAGATAGACAAATGCATAAAGCAACTTGCTCCGATTGTGGAGTGGAATGTGAAGTTCCATTTGAGCCTACAGAAGGTAAACCAGTAAGATGTCAAGACTGCTTTAAAAAGAATAGGCCTCAGAGAAGCTCTGGAGGATTTGATAGAAGACCACCTCAAATGCACGATGCGAAGTGTACAGGATGTGGAAATGATTGTCAAGTCCCTTTTAAGCCTAAAGACGGGGCCCCAGTACTTTGTAAAGAGTGTTATATTAAAAGCAAAAACTAAGGATAGGTAGTTTTTTATATTATTATTTTATATTTTTTTTATGTTTATTGAAGTTTTTTTGGCTGTAATTCAGGCAGCCACAGAGTTTTTGCCAGTTTCCTCATCAGGACATCTGGCTTTATTCTCTAATTTATTGTCAGAGCCAGATTTATTCTTTTTTACTGCATTACATTTTGCTTCATTATTGGCAGTTTTAATTTTTACCAGAAATGAAATAGTGGGTTTAATTCAATTTAAGAGAGAATATTCAAAGATTTGGATTTATTTGATAATTGGTACAATCCCTGCTGCACTTGTAGGGTATTTTTTCAAAGATTTGATCGAGAAAAGCCTTAGTTCTTATTTATTTTTGGGAATTGCATTCATATTTACTGGTTTCATCTTACTACTAACTAAAAATTTCTCTGGAAAAGAGAGATTAAATTCAAAAAGTGCTTTGTTTATAGGTTTGATGCAAGTATTTGCTCTTTTTCCTGGAGTATCTAGAAGCGGTATGACTATCTCTGCAGGGATTTTTTCAGGAGTAAGTAGGGAAAAAGCTGCTAAGTTCTCTTTCCTTTTGTTTATTCCTCTTGCGTTGGGGGCAATGTTAATTGAATTGGGAGATTTTTATTTTGATTTTACACTTTTGGTTTCTTTTATTGTGACTTTTTTGTTGAGTTTGTTATTCTTAAACTTGTTATATATTGTTATTAAGAAAGGTTATTTTTGGGTGTTTAGTTTCTATTGTTTCTTTATTGGGTTGGTTAGTTTGTGGTTGCATTGGTTCACATAAATCTTTGAATAAAAGAATTCTTGAAAAAAGTTAGGATGTTGTTAAGAGATTTGTTAGTTTCTGAATTAACCCATGTTGGTTACGAGCAAGATGAAATGTTTGGTCTTTGTTCTGCTTCAGAGATTGAAGTGTTGCTTTTAAGTTGCCCTATCGAGCTAGAGGACAATGAAAGAGTTCTTATGGATGATGAAAGTAAAAGAAGTCTTAGAGTAAACATTGCTCATCCCAAGGAACATCCTGAGAAAAGCATAGATGTAACACTCAATGAAGAACCAGTTGGACATTCAATGATCTTATTCCCAAAAACTAGAACCTCGGAAGGATTTGTATGGCAGTATGAAGAACACGCTCTTCAAGGGGATGCTTATGAAATAAAATATGTTGTGTCTAAAGGAGATGTAAAGATTGCTTATTTTGGTCTTAAAATCAAATCAAATAGCAAGGTTGTTTGAAAACTATTCTAGAAAGACCTCAAACCAAACAGAATAATTATTTTCAAATACGTTCTCATTATACTCTATATACCTTATGATCCGATCTTCATCAAAACAAACCTCTCTAAAATAAGTATGTATTTCTTCTGCTAGATAGCATTTTCCTTTATTTTCTATTAAATTAAAATTGTATCTCTCCTTTGTTTCTTTTATTTCGTCTTCGTTCTTTGTTGGATTTTCCCACATATCTATGTTCTGAACCATTCTTTCTTTCAAATCTTTGATTGTTAAAACTTTGTCAAGATCGATTTCCCTTTCCCCACAAGATTCAATTGACTGGTCAAGTCGGTTTTGGCACGTGCATAAGGTCCTTTCTGGGGAAACTGTCTGATTGCAAACAAAGTTATAGCCTCCTGTTCCTTGTTTAGTGCTTGTTGAAGAGAAAAAATTAATCTCTCCATCTTTGATTGAATAACTATGTTCCTCATAATTTATAGTACGACGGCCGTATGAAGCCTTATACTCAAGACCATATTCGTCTGGGATGGATGCTTGTTCTATCTTTTTCAAAAGCTCGTTTCTAAGTTCTTCTTGAGATACGGGCTGTTTAAAGAAAAAGATTGTCATAGTTATAATTAAAATAATGACCAATATCGTCAATTCTCTTTTTTTTCATAAAACATCTTAGATTTAATTATTTTTAAATATGACTAAAGGTCAACAAACTTAAAAACTACTCTCACTTATCTGTAAGATGGTGAAAAAACACATTAAAAGAGCCGCCTCTTATACAAAGGGAAAGGCGGATTTCTTACACAACCAATTTAGAGATCATGCTTCTACTGCAATAATTGCTGCGCTGGGGTTTATTATTGCTTTGGCATGGAAAGATTTGATTGTTAAAATTGTAGAAAATTTTACAAGAGCCGATATGCTAGAGAAATATCCATATATTCAAGAGTTATATGTTGCAATTGTTGTAACAGTTGTGGCTATTACAGGAATTGCTCTTATTGGTAAGTGGGCTAAGAAGGTTGATTGATTATTATTCCTCTCTGAAATCTAATTCATTATTAAGTATAGAAATTGTTTGTGAGGCGAAGTAAGTCTTTTTTCCTAAAGATGTTGTGTGTATGTTGTCTTTTATCCTTTTCAATTCTTTCTTCAATTTTGGTAGTCCTTCATGGTCTCCTAGAAGGAAAACAGAATTTTCTGGAAGTTTTGTGGATCTTATGTTCTCCCCTTTTCTGTCGAGAAGATAAATTTCTTTTCCTTCTTTTATCAATTCTTTGAGAAGCTCTACAAGTGATTTCTTTTCCACCCAAAAACCAGGAAAAACCTCGCTTTTTTCTCCTTCCTTATATTTGTATAACATCTTTTTAATCGTCGAGGAAATATCGCTTTTCTTAAAGTTCCTATCTTTATTTGGGATTAATTCTAGGTGTTTTGTTGGATCTGGAGGCCCATCAAACACCAGATGAAGTTTTACATCTTCCCTTATTGAATGTGATAAAAAGAAAGAGGAAATTATTGAGTGTATTGCTATATCCAACCGCCCAGATTTTATCAGATCTTGCTTTACCCCAGATCCAGATGTTGGTGCTGTTTTTGAATAATATATGAATTCTCTCATTTTAAATTATTAATGAATGATTTTATTTCTTTTTTATTGTTTAAAACTATTGCCTTTTTTGAATATTTCTCAGCTGTGTTTTTTAGAGAATTTACTTTTTTATTATACTTTGTATCAGAAAGATACTTTAGAAGGCCCAACATTGTTTTGAAACTTTTATTTACTTTCTTGTTTTTCTTTTCAATTAATTTTCTTCTTAGAAATCTCTTAATTACTCTCAATTTTGCGGTTGCTAAATTAACCCTCAAGAAGATAGCAACATCTGCTTTTTTGTATGCAGGGCCTAACCATGAAGAATAAAAGCCTTCTAAAATCCATTTTTTTCTCTCAACAACCTTCTTCAACATTTTATCTCTTTCTATAACCTTTTTTCTAAATGTTTGGCTTCTTTTGTTCATTTTATTAGATTCCATGCATGGTGTCAAGGGGACTCTTAACTTTTTTTAACTCCTCTGTTGAAATGTGGGTATACATCTGTGTTGTTGAAAGATCGGAATGGCCCAACAATTCTTGTATTTTTCTTATGTCTTCTCCATTTTCTAAAAGGTGTGTTGCAAATGAATGTCTAAGTGTATGGGGATGGACTTTTTTCTCGATTCCTGTTTTTTGTGTTGCCTTTTCCACTATTTTTTGTATGTTTCTTGTTGATAATTTTCCTTTTGGCCCGGTAAATAAATACTCTTTTCCCAATTCTTTCTGATTAATTATTTGTTTGGACAGTTGTTTGGAAAGAAATTCTGGAATTCTGATGACCCTATCTTTCTTCCCTTTCCCTTGTCTAACATACCCTATCATTTCTGACAAATCTATGTCTTTTGCTTTTAAATTGACCAATTCGGAAACACGCATCCCACAAGCGTAAAGAAGATTTAACATCAACTTGGATTTTTTGTTGTCTGGAGCATTAATTATCTTTCTTGTTTCTTCCATCGTTAAAACAGAGGGTGTTTTTTTCTCCCTTTTTGGCCTTTTTATTTTTATTGTGGGGTCTGTCTCAAATATTGAGGAATATGCATATTTGATTGCTGAAAGGAAAACAATTATTGTGCTAGAAGAAAGTCCTGATATGTTTTCTGCTATATACTCCTTTACATCATCTTTTGTTATTTGGTCTGGTTGTTTTTTTGTATATTTTAATAGTTCCTTGTTTGCTCTAATGTAATTTCTGATTGTATACTCTGCATTTTTAGAGATCTTTAATTCAATTTCAACTTTTTTTAAAAATTCCTCATTATTCATTTTATTATCTTTATGAACCGGTATCGGTCTTTCCCTATTTTTTCGTGTACGTAAAGCTTATCAAAAACATATTCTCTTTTGAATTTCAGTTTTTTCATGAATTCCTTTGTTTTTTCAAAATCCTCTTTTTTCACCTTATTCTTCATTTCCCAAGCTAAAGAGATGTGTGGAAAGAAACCCTTGATTGTATAGGTCTTTTTATATTTTGGAAATAATTTTTCTAATTTTTTGTGAATTTTTTGGATTTTTGATTTTTCTTTAACATTCAAATGGAATCCGTAAATATCCAAATTATTCGGGGTTTGGCCCCATCCCTCAATTTTAACTTTTGGTTTTTTCAATTTTCTAAATTCTTCCTTCAAAATTCCACAAACTTCTGGAAAATCTTTTTTTGGGATTTTGAAAGAGCTCCTAATTGTTAAATGAGGCAAGGGATATCTAGATGCCCTATTTTTCCCAAAGTATTTTTTTATCTCTCTAATTAATTTTCTTATTTCCTTAGAAATCTTTTCTGGGGGCCTGGAATAAATCGACAGTTCCATGAGTTAGATTGTGCGAACTTCTTTATAAATTTTACTGACTTCTGAAAATATACGTTGTGCGTAGTTTTTACGCATAAAAGTAGATTTTTGGATTTTCTTACCAAACAGGTGAATCACCAGAGGGAGGGAGTTGTGCTCCTAGCAAGTCTCTCCTAGATAATTTGTCATCTGTTCCCTTAGGTTGGCTTTGTGCACTTCCATCTTTCTCAAAACAGGCTAGTACATTCCTCCATCGGGCGTCCACAAGTAATTCCTCATCTCCAATCTTTGATCTAATGAATCTTGCTCCTTGCTCCAAATTTCCTAAAAATTCCGAAATATCGGGGATTGCAGTCATTTTTCTAGCAGAGTTATAATCTACATCTTGTGGGGTTTGCTCCCTCCAAACACTTCCTTGCTTTAAGATATAAACAGGCACTCCTTGACTAAGATACCACCCTTCAACTAAAACTTCATTTGAATTATAATAAAAAGTTGTTTCGTCGCCCAGGTTTTATTAATAATTCCATTTTATTTAAGTGTTGTTATGTAGAAAAAGCACTGATTTTTCTTCTAATTATTTAGTGCTCTGGCCGTTTTGTTCATTTAGGTTAGCTAAGTTAATTTACACTTGTGTTATATTTTTTGTTCTTTGATTAATAATCGTATCCGTTGTTCTCGCCGTCTTTGAAGAAGTTTGAAGTTCCTACAATTAAAAGGATGCTTAGGAGAGTTATGAAGATTGATGTTAATATTGTTGATAGGGATGAATTTTGAGTTTTTGTGATCCATTGAATGAATGATTGGGATAAATCAAAGGTTGTTTGACGCCAGCTAAATGCTATTGTAAAACCAAGAGTTACTACAATTAGCATTCTCAATTGCCTTCTGAACTCTCTTCTAAACCTCATCCCTACATTAAAAACCTGTAAAATTTTTCTCCTCATTTTAATTTATCTGAAAATGAATTTAATTTTCTTTATTAATTTTGCGGTGCTTTTTTTAGATAATATTTAATGCTTGGAGGGTTCTGTTCATTTAGGTCAACTAAGTATATAGGCAGATAATTTGTTTTTCTGTTGTGGGTGTTTGGACAGGTGTTTGTTGGTGTTTTATCGACGGTGTGATTGGTTTGGTTGGATGATTTTTTTGGTGTGTGGAGGGGTGTTTGGACAGGTGTTTGTTGGTGTTTATGCCGTTTAAGGGTGTCCAAACAGGCTGTTGGATGATTTTTTTTGAGACAAACAGCCTTTTTTAGACGCATTTTTTGCTTTGTTTTTTTAACGCCGTAATTTGGTTTTCACGACGGGAAAGCAAAACATTTTTAAAGTATGTTTTGTAAGATATATTATGTTTTGGTTGTTTGGTGGAAAAAGAGAGGTTGAAGGTGTAAAGGAAGAAACTAGGAAAGGATTTGATTCTGTGAAGAAAGATATAAACGCTGTAAGTGGGTGGATTAAACACCTTGATTCTGAGAAAAAATTGCATAGTAAGGATATTGCTGAGATAAAGGCCATTTTATCGACGATTCATGAAGAGATTGAGGGGCTTAAAAATATTGTATCTGTGATGAATGAAATCAAACCTAAACCAACAGCTGCAAAAAACAAACAGCTGGCAGGCAAACAGACAGCTGTTTATGCTGTCCAAACAGGTGTCCAAACAGGTGTCCAAACACCAAATTTAGATGTATTTTCAGTAACTGAGAGAGCTATTATTTGGATACTCTTACATTCAGATATGAAACTTAGTTCTGATGATTTGGCTGCCATGTTGGGTAAGGAAAAATCAACAATAAGGGGCCAGTTAAATTCAATAAAACAAAAAGGAGAATTGATTATGGAGAGTGTGGAGAAGAATGGTAAAAAGAGGGTATTTATACCTGATGAAATTAAGGAAAAACTACTGAAAAAAGAGAAAGTGAGGGTTAGAAAGGGTAAAAAAGCATAAAAATAGTGATAAAGGGGGAAATCATATATTAAAAACTCGAAAAGTGAGAGTTAATATAGGGCAAAAATAAGGAAAAAGTAAAAATAATCAAATAAAAACACCTAAAGTGAGATGCATTAGAGAAATTCAATAAAAAGAGAGTAATTTTCCCAGAAAAAATAGGGCAAAGTGAGGATAAGGGAAAAATTTAGATATAAAGAGGGTATAAAAAAGAGAAGAAAACCCTTTTATCGACGATAAAACGTCTGAGATGAAATGATTTTTACTTACTAGGAGTTATTCGGTGAGCGCATTAAGTTGGTGAAATAAGAGTTTATAGCTCTCTAAGCTCCAAAATAGTGGATAAAGAGGCTATTTTCTTCAAATCTGGAGATATGATTAGGTTTATCTGTTTGTTATTTATTTTCTTCTTCTCGACGGGAATTCCTTTTTTTATCAACCTTCCAACATAATCTCTAATAGAGCTTTCAGTTAGATTTAGACGGTCTGAGAGGAGTTTGTAATTAGAATGGCCTAGTTCTTCCTCTAATTGATACATAGTCGAGAAAACTATTATCTCTTGCTCTGTTAGACGCTTGAACTTAAGCCTTATCCCTTTCTTTATTTCGTCTAGTGAATTGAGTATTTCTAGGGCGTCATGTATAGAATTTTGCTCGTTTTTGGGCGTATTTTGTGTCTGTCTGTCTGTCTGTCTGTCTGTCTGTCTGTCTGTTGGAACCCCTTGATTTCCAGTGGAAAAAGGTATATTTTGGGCTTTTAGGGGCTCTAAAGGGGCAGTATCTGTCGTATTATCTGTCTTATTTGCTTCAATTTCAGCATTATCTGTCGAAGCACTTGTTTCTCTTATTCCCTCCAATTTTTTGTTTAATTTTATATTGTGTTCATTAATTTCGCCAAGAAGATCACATATTTGAGAGATTTTTGTTTTCAAAGAGTTTATATCTTCCTTCACTCTTTGAAAAGCATCTCTGACATTTTCATCCATAATATAATTTAGTAGTCAAGAATATAAATATTATTGTGTCCTTCTATAGGCTTGATAGGCTGAATCTGATAATTTCCATCTCGACCTTCTAAGATATTCTACACCTTTTGGATTTTTCTTTATTTCTGTTAGTAATTTCTTTTCTTTAAGCTCTAACAATAATTTCTTCGTAAATTCTTCGTCTCTTGCTATTTCACGTGCTATGTGTGCTGAGAATATTGGTTTTGGAGATATAGAGAATAATAGTGCTAGTATCTGTTCAGAGATTTTTTCTTTTTTCTTTTCAGAGATCTTCATGGGATAGTTATTCGGTGTGAGTTTAAATAATCTTTGAAGAAGAGTATAGAAGGGAATTAAACATAGAAATCCTTATAAAGAGATTCAATATTTAAAATGTATGAAGATTGTGAGTTTTAGATTGAAGAGAATTTCAGCTGAAAGAAATGGTGATAGTTTGGAAGGAATAAAAGTAAATACAAATATTGATATTAAAGGGATAAAAGAAATTAAATCTGGTGGTTTTAAAGGAAAGGAACAGATTTTGGAGATAAAGTTTGAATATACTTTGGATTATGCTCCCGATTTCGCTAAAATCGAGCTTGGAGGGTTGTTGGTTTTGGGTGTTGATATTGGAGAAGGTAAGGATGTACTGAAAGAATGGGAGGATAGTAAAAATATGCCTGATGAGTTTAAAGTAGATTTATTGAATTTAATTATAAGAAAATGTAGTGTAAGGGCGCTTGAACTTGAAGATGATTTAGGAGTTCCTTACCATATGCAATTCCCTAGTTTAAGGAAAAATCACGAGCAAAAGAACCCTTAATTTTGTATTATTTTGTAACTACTTTTTAATTTAATTATAATAGAAAGGTTTAAATAGTGTAAATTTAACACTTTGTGATGAAATACATAGGTCAAAACAACACTTTAAGAGCAAAGGAAAGGTTAGGACAGGTAGGGCTATAGTGCATTTCCCTTATAGAAGTTCGAGTGGGAAGACTTACAATAGCATCTTGCTTGGTCTTAGTGGAGATATCCACAAATACACATTACCTGGAGGAGAGTTTGATAAGAGAAAGGATAGGGACGCTTTAGATACAGCTATAAGGGAATTAAATGAATAATTTAGTCTTGATGCTTCTAGAGATTCTGCAGAATTTGTTTATAAGTATGAATGGAATAAGAAAATACGTGATATTTATGTAGTAGATGCTACTGGTAAATTGAAAATTGATGTGAGAGAGTTGGAAGGAATTGGTTTTTTTGATGCAGGAAGGCATAATAGAATACCTAGTAATAGGCTTGAAAGGCACATTGGGGGCCTTAAGAAAGAGTATTTTGGGACAGATCACGAGAGAAATTATTCTTCAAACATAAAAATACCTGGATATTATTTTGTAGGTAATAAAAATCCTAAAATTATAGATTGGGACACTCAAAGAAAGTCTTTTTAGATTTAGACTAAATCTTCTTCGGAAACTATTACAAAGTCTCCTATTGCTATTATAGAACTGTATGGAATGAGTAATTCGTTGGCTGGGGTTCTTTCTAAATTGAGGTTTTTTGTATAAGTTGTGGAGTCTTTTACAACCAAATTAATTAGTTCTCCAGAATTTGTCTCAAAGGTAGCATCTTTAACAAAACCTAATCTTTTTCCTTCTTTTGTTACTATCATTTTCCCTAAAATAGCGTTAAAAGGGTTCCTATCTGACATATGGAAATTAAATGTTTGTGATTTATAAAGTTATCTGTAAAAAAACAGGAGTTATAGGAAAATAATTAAACTAAAAATTAAAAAGACACACTCACCCCTTGGTTTCGTATAGAAATATTTATAAAAGAATTTTTTGAATTTTTTATTATTATTTATTTTAAAAAGTTTTATATTATATATTATATATATTGTATTTATTATAATATATATTATTAAAAATATGTTTTATGAAGTATATTATATTAAATATATTTTTATTATATAAAATAAGTAATAAAATATTTTTATTGTGTGAAATGAATAATAAATTTCTTTTTATTGAAGAATATTAATAATAATTTTCTTTTTTATAGAAATTTCGTATTCCACTTGAAATAAAGGTGTTCTCTTTTTTGAGTAGTTATAATCATTTATATAATGAGTTTAATTTTTTCAACGAGAAAAGGGAGAGATTGGGTGTTTCCAGGGGAAATGAAGGTGGGAGTGTAGAGAGGTAAAAAGATGGTTGCTGAATTAGATGGTATTTTTGACTCGGTTATGGAGAATGGGATTTTTAAAGATAAATCTATTTTACAGACAGATTACCATCCAGAAAATATTCCTCATAGAGATGATCAAATAAAACAAATAGCTTCAATTCTTGCTCCTGTTTTAAGGGGAGAGAAAACTAGTAATTTATTTTTGTATGGCAAAACTGGAACAGGCAAAACTCTTTCAATACAATATGTTAAGAACGAATTACTTAGGAGGGTTAATAGTGATGATTTTGATTTAAGAATAGAGTATCTTAATTGCAAATTGAAGAAGGTTTCTGATACTGAGTATAGAATCTTAGCTGAGTTGATTAAAAAAATGGGAGGAGAAGTCCCCTCTACAGGATTACCTACAGAGGCAGTTTATTCTAAATTTATAGATTTAATAGATGAAAAAAAGCAATTGATTGTTTTAATTTTAGATGAGATAGATCAAACTGTTAAGAAAATTTCGAGTGATTTTCTTTATAATTTAACAAGAATGAATTCTGAATTATCCAAAACTCAGATATGTGTTGTTGGAATTTCAAATAACTTAACTTTTTTGGATGAATTAGATCCTAGGGTTAGAAGTTCTTTATCGGAAGAAGAAGTTGTTTTTCCACCATATAATGCTGTTCAGCTTAGGGATATTTTAAAGAAGCGTTCTGATGAAGCTTTCAAACCAAATGTTGTTGAGGAAGGAGTTATAGCCAAATGTGCTGCTTTTGCGGCTAGGGAGCATGGAGATGCTAGAAGAGCTTTAGATTTATTGAGGGTTTCAGGAGAATTGGCTGAGAGAGAGGGTTCTAAGAGAATTAAGTTGAAAAATATGGATCATGCTAATGAAAAAATAGAGAAAGATAAGATTTTAGATGTTATTAGCACAGAACCTAAACAATTTCAGTTTGTTTTAGCTTCAATAATTCAGTTGTATGAAAATAAAGATAAAAGATCTCAGAAGACACTTTCTTTGGAAGAAAGGGGGGAGCCTATATTTACTGGAGATGTTTATCATTTATATCAAGAAATTTGTAAGAAAAATAATTGTGATGTATTAACTCAGAGAAGAGTTAGTGATATAATACAAGAATTTGATATGTTGGGAATTATTAATGTGAGGGTTATTTCTAAGGGGCGTGGAGGTAGGATGAGAGAAATAAGATTGGCTATAAGCAACAATATTGTTGGAAAGGCTAAGAAAATAATACAAAATTCTATAGATTATTATTAAAATGGATTCAAGCGAGATTTTAAAATTTTGTTTAGAAAAGGGGCTTTTATTAGATAAAGATTTGTTGAGTTTTTTTAGTGAGAATTCAGATATAGAGTCAGCTAAGTTGATTTTAGAAAATATTAAAAAATATACTAATCAAAGAGTTATCACAAAAAATATCTTTTATGAAAATAAAGATAGAGTTAATGAATTGTTTTCTGGATTACCTCAAGAAAAACAAGGGAATTTAGAGAAATTAAAAATAAAGTTGGGGTTAAGTATAGAAATTTCTAGAGAGGTCCAAGATAAGAATGAAAAAGTTTATGATATAAAACCAGTCTCTCAAGACGATTCTGGTGAGGTAAAAGTCTTTAAAAATTATTTGATTCCAGGAAGGAAATTAGAATTTAAGGATTTTCTTGCACATTATAAAGATCGGTTTTCTAGTTTGAGAAATATTTTACAATCTCATTCAGAATTAGACGATTTAGTTTCTATTAGTAAAATTTCTGGGGATAGACAAACTTTTTCTGTAATAGGTATGGTTTATGATAAAAGAGTTACAAAAAATAAAAACATTCTTTTAGAAATAGAAGATTTAACTGGAAAGATGAGGGTCTTGATAAATAAAGATAAAGAAGACCTTTATGAAAAAGCTCAAGAGATTCTTGTGGATAATGTTATTGGTTTTAAGGGGTCTGGAAATAAGGAAATAATTTTTGTTAATGAATTGTTTTTTCCAGATGCAGCTTTATCGGAAAGAAAAAAATCACCTGTGGAAGAATATGCTTTATTTATAGGGGATTTGCATTTTGGGAGTAAACTTTTCTTGAAAGATAGTTTTATGAGATTTATTGATTATCTTAATGGGAAGGTTCCTGGAACTGAAGAGGAAGTTAGTAAGATTAAATATTTATTTTTGGTTGGGGATTTAGTTACAGGTGTTGGGAATTATCCTAATCAAGAGGGAGATTTAGAAATAAAAGATTTAGAGGAACAATATTTACAATTAGCAGGGCTTTTAGGTAAGATTGATAAGAGAATTAAGTTAATTGTTTCTGCTGGAAATCATGATGGAGTTAGGCTTATGGAACCCCAACCTATTTTAGATGAAAGATATGCTTGGCCTTTATATGATTTAGAAAATATTCATTTCACTTCTAACCCTTCTGAAGTTAATATAGGATCTAGACATGATTTTTATGGATTTAATATTTTAACCTATCATGGATTTTCATATCCTTATTATGTTAACAATGTTTCTAGGTTAATGTTAGGTAAATGTATGAATCAACCTGATGAAATTATGAAGTATCTTCTTAGGGCTAGGCACTTATCTCCTAGTCATGCATCAAATCAATTTTTTCCTTCTCATGAGGATAATTTGGTTATAAGAGATGTTCCAGATATTTTTGTTTCTGGACATACCCATAAAAGTGCTGTTTCTTATTATAACAATATTTTAATTATTTCTGTTTCTTGTTGGGAGAGTTTGACTTCTTATCAGATTAAATTTGGTAATAATCCAGATCATTGTAAAGTTCCTATGTTCAATTTAAAGACACGTTCGGTTAAAATTTTGGATTTTGAATAATGAAAAGAAGATGAATTCACAAACAACAAAAAAATATTTTATTGATTTGAAGAAGAGGGTAGATGAAGTTTATAGTATGGCTAATGATGCTAAGAAAACCGGCCTAGATCCTACCGACAATGTTGAGGTTCCTTTGGCTATGAGTATGGCTGAAAAAGTTGTTGGTTTGATTTCCACAATTTACCCTCAGATGCAAGGTTCTGGGATTGATAAGAGGATTTTAGATTTGGAAAAAGATTATGGGAAATTAGATACTATGATTGTTTTCCAAATCGCCGAAGAAGTTGCTAAACAAAAATTTTGTAAATTTTCTTCGGTTTTGGAAGCTATGGATGCTGGAATAAGGGTTGGTTTTGCTTATGCTACTCTTGGAGTTGTTAGTAGCCCTATAGAAGGATATACTGGGATTAAAACTAGGAAAACTTCTGATGGAAAGGACTATATTGAAGCTAGTTTTGCTGGTCCGATAAGGAGTGCTGGGACAACTGCTTCTTGTGTTGTTTTAATGTTGATAGACTATCTTAGGGAATTGTTTGGATATGCTAAATATGATCCCACTGAAGATGAAATAAAAAGGGTTTGGTCAGAATTATCTGATTTTCATGATAGGATTACCAATCTCCAATATATGCCTACTGAAGAGGAAGCTTTATTTTTAGCCAAGAATTTACCTATACAGGTTGCAGGAGATGCTTCTGAAAAATTAGAAGTTTCTAATTATAAAAACCTAGATAGAGTTGATACTGATTTTTTGAGAAGTGGATTTTGTTTAATCATTGGGGAGGGTTTAGCCCAAAAAGCTGCCAAAGGCTTTAGATTATTAAATGGAGTTAAAGAAAAAGGGATAAAAACCACTGGTTTTGATTGGATTGTAGATTATATTAAATTGCATGAGACGAGAAGCAAGGATGTAAATAGTTCCGAGGAAGATACAAGGCCGACCTATATAAGGGATTTGGTTGCAGGGAGGCCCGTTTATGGACATCCTTCAAATTCTGGGAGTTTTAGGTTTAGATATGGTAGGGGGAGGACTTCTGGTTTTTCTGGGGCGAGTGTTCATCCAGCCACAATGGGTATTACAGATGATTTTATTGCCAATGGAACTCAGTTAAAAATTGAAAAGCCAACAAAAGGGTGTATTGTGACTTCTTGTGATAAAATGGATGGGCCGATCGTTAAATTATTTAATGGAAGTGTGAAAAAAGTTCATACTATGGAAGAAGCTAAGAAAATGTATAGGGAGGTAGAAGAAATAATTTATTTGGGGGATTTTTTATTTCCTTTTTCAGATGTTGTTAATAGGAATTATAAGTTGTTGAAACCAGGTTATGTTGAGGAATGGTGGGTTTTAGAGTTGAAAGATGTTGGTTTTAGCGAGGAGATAGATTGTTTTGATGTGGATTTACAAAAAGCTTTGGAGTTAAGTAAGGAGTATGGGGTTTCTTTACATCCCAAATACATTTTTTATTGGACAGAGATTTCATGTGAACAACTTTTAGATTTAGTTGATTGGTTGAAACATTCCATTATTCGTGAAGGGAAAATAGTTTTCCCATTTAATGGTTCTGAGCAAGATAAATTTAGTTCCGCAAAGAGGGCTTTAGAGTTATTGGGGGTTGAACATGAAGTTACTACTGAGAATGTTGTTTTAGATAAGGAGTTGAGTTCGGCACTTTTTGTTAATTTGGGATTAGATATTAATACTTTGGATAAAGATGAGTTTTTTTTGAAGGATGTTATTTTGGAATTGAGCCTAAAAGTAGAAAAAGGAAAGAATGTTTTGGAATTAATTAATTCTCTTTCTGAATTTGATATTAAAGATAAGGCTGGAGATTTTGTTGGCACAAGGATGGGTCGTCCAGAGAAAGGTAAATTGAGAAAGTTACAAGGAAGTCCTAATGTTTTATTTCCTGTTGGTAATGAGGGGGGAAGGCTAAGGAGTGTTCAAGCGGCTTGTGAAAATGGGAAAGTAAAGAGCGCTTTTCCATTATTATATTGTGATAAATGTGATAAAGAAACAATTTATCGTCGGTGTGAGGAATGCAATCAACTTACTAAAAAGAAATTTTATTTTTCTGAAACCAAGGAAAAGTTTTTTGAAAAGGAAAAGGAAGGTTATGAAAAAGAGGGAACTCCTTATTGTTATCAAAATTTAGATATAAACCATTTTTTAGATAGGGCCAAAGAGGGTTTGGGATTAGAAAATGGAGAGGTTCCATTATTGATTAAAGGGGTTAGAGGGGTTACATCTGAAGATAAAGTTATGGAACATTTAGCTAAAGGTGTGTTGAGAGCCAGATATGGATTACAAGTAAATAAAGATGGGACTATTAGGTTTGATGTTACAGAAATGCCTTTAATTTCTTTTAAGCCTAGAGAAATAGGGGTTTCGATTGAGAAAATTAAGGAGTTGGGATATGTAAAAGATATTTATGGAGAGGATTTGGTTAGAGAGGACCAAATTTTAGATTTAATGCCCCATGATCTTTTATTACCAAGTGCAAAAGATACTCCAGATGAAAGGGCTGATGATGTTTTTTTTAAGATTTCTAAATTTGTTGATGAGGAGCTGGAGAGGTTTTATGGAATGAAGAGTTTTCATAAATTGAATAATAGGGAAGATCTTGTAGGGCAATTGGGTGTTTTTATGGCCCCTCATAATTGTGCAGGGGTTGTTTGTAGATTTATAGGTTTTTCAAATACTCAAGGGGTTTTGGCTAGTCCGTATTTACATGCTGCTGTTAGGAGAGATTGTGATGGAGATGAATCTTCTATAATGCTTCTTTCAGATGTTTTATTGAATTTTTCTAGGAAGTTTTTACCTGGCCATAGGGGAGGAACTCAAGATGCTCCTCTTGTTTTGAATGCGAAGATAGATGCTGGAGAAGTTGACGATCAAATTTTGGATTTTGAAGCAACACCAGAAGAGACATATCCTTTGGAATTGTATAGGAAGGCTGAGGAAAGGCTACATTCATCTGAAGTTAAGGAAATAAAAGTTATTAAGAATTTGATGAAAGAAGGGAAAGACCCTTTTGTTCAATTAGGTTTTACTCATGACACTAATGATATAAATGAGGGTGTTGTTGTTAGTTCTTATAAGACTTTACCAACAATGCAAGACAAAGTTAAGCATCAAATGGGGTTGGTTGAAAAATTAAGGGGAGCCGATACTTCTGATACTGTTAAACTTATTTTGGAGAGGCATTTTATTAGAGATCTTAAGGGTAATTTGAGAGGATTTTCTATGCAGTCTTTTAGGTGTGTTGGTTGCAATGAGATTGTTAGACGTCCTCCTTTAAGTGGGGTGTGTCCCAAGTGTAGGGGAAAAATAATTTTTACAATTCATGAGGGAGGCATTAAAAAATATTTGGAACCTTCTTTAAATTTATCCCAAAAATATGATTTGCCTCCCTATATAAGACAATCAATAGAGTTGGTTAAAAGATCTATTGAGAGTGTTTTTGGGAAAGAATTGGAAAAGCAAGAAACTCTTGAAGGTTTTTTCCATTCGTCTTCAAAGTAGGTAGAAGAAAATTACTGGAATCAATAAACATCCCATCATATTTGTTCTTCTAATTCCTAAAGATATGCAATAAATTCCAGTAAGTGTCGATATTATTAAAATAACTATTCCCAATATTCCAGACACGAGAAATATTAAAATAAACAAGGTTGAGAGAGTTATTATTGAGATTTTTGTATAATTAATTTTATGTATTTTATTTGAGAAAAATTTTGCTAGGTGGTTTGTTAGGAGAAATGAGATTAGTCCTGTTATTAGGGTTATTATTAAGATCAATATTAGGATTTGGAAGGATATTTGAGGAAATATCTCTTTTATTGCAATTGCTGCCCCGGTTCTTGTTCTTGAAATTAAGTATAATGAAATAAATGAGAAACCCATGACTAGAGTATTTGTTGCTCCTAATAGGATTAAGAATCCTTTTTTGTCATTTTTTCTTAGAATGGTGTTTCCTATTATTGCTGCCTGTCCTGATCCTAATCCTGGAAGGAAACTACATATTGGGGAGGCTATTATTGATCCCAGAAGAGGTTTCATCAATTTTGTTTTGGGTTTTCTTATTTTTTGTTTTGATATTTTTGTTTTGTTTTTTATACTTGTTATAATCATTGATGAACCGAAAAGTCCTGTAAGTAATGGGAAGAGGGGTTGGTTTAAGTTTTCCAAATTTAATACACTTAGTCCAAGAATTCCTGTTAGGATGAAGACTAATGTTGCCGGGAATTTTTTATTTTCTAAGAAAATAAGTGTGAAAGAGATAATTATTAATAGGAAAGGGATTAATTTTTGGAAAGTCTGATAGGTTATTGGGCTTATTGAAGCGAAATATAGTAAGGGGAGGGAAATTAGTGTTAGGATTATTATTGCTGCCAGACTTCCATAAGATGTTAGAAGAATTGCTTGGTAACCGTGACCTTGTTTTAATAGTTGATGTCCTGGGAGGACACTTAGCTCTGTGTCCGTGTCTGGGCAGCCTAAGAATATTGAAGGGATGAAATCTAGGAAAGTGTGTGTTATTGCCATAGATGTTATGAATACTATTAAGTAAATTGGATTTAATGGATAGAAGATTGATAGGGAGAGAGAAATCAATACTGCCCCGATTAAGTTTATGTGAATTCCTGGGATTAAGCCGGTTAGGGTTCCAAAGGCAATCCCTATTAATAAGAAGAGA
>CEPX01013740.1_pt1 | contig 19955 bp, 14 predicted proteins | sample 361361 | NCBI WGS metagenome assembly CEPX01 (sample SAMEA2619974, study PRJEB7988) | marine metagenome | biome: marine biome (ENVO:00000447); feature: mesopelagic zone (ENVO:00000213) & marine oxygen minimum zone (ENVO:01000065); material: "saline water (ENVO:00002010), including plankton...
CCGGCCCGCGGCTTGTCAGCACTTTACGATGTGACGGTCGAGGACTGGTATCCCATCGTCGATCGAACCGATCTGCCGGGTTATTACGTGTGCATAGGCACGAGCGGTTCCTCTTTCAAGACTTCCCCCGTGCTGGGTCAGGTGTTGGCAAAGATCATCGAAGCGTGTGAAAAAGGTCAAGATGTGGATCACAGCCCCGTTCAGATGAAGCTGGCCTACACCGGCTACTCCGTTGACACAAGCTTTTTATCTCGTAATCGGGGGGCGATCCACACGAGCGGGACCGTAATCGGCTAAGTCCCCGACGCACGTGATTAGATACTCACGCGTGCCTGCACTGAGTCGCGGGGCAAGGGCCTCGGATGACCCATCAGATCGGGCCAGATGTGACTCGGTTCCTTTTCAAAGATCACGGTCCCCGCTGCCTTGCCCAACTGCCAACCGCCTCGGTCGATCTCCCCTTCAAGCTGCCCTGCTGTCCAACCCGCGTATCCTGTATAGATCTTGAAAACCGGTTCTTTCCGGCTCAGCACTTCTGCAAGCACGTCGTTTCTCATGCTGAAATAGACGTTGTCGAATACCCGGATGACTCCCTCGCTGGTCACATCTTCGTCGCTCTCAAAGAGTACCAACAGTGTCCCTTGTGCTACCGGTCCACCGACGAACAGCGTGTCACGGCTCTGCTCGAGTTCCTCTACAAAGGGAAGTGCTGTGGCGAGAGGAATGCTGGTTGGATGGTTGATCATTACGCCCATCGATCCGTCAGCGTCGTACTTGATCATCAGCAGCACGCTCTGTCTAAAGCGGGGATCGGTCATCTTCTCGTCGGCGATCAGTAGAAAACCCTCCGCCGTCTTGGCTACCGCCGCTCCTGAATCCTGCGCCGCAGACTCCGGGCAACAACAGAACTCGCTGACCACAGCCAGCAACGCCACAAAGATCCAACGCCCGTGCATACTTATACTACTCTTCCATGCGCCCTCTCATCACGCTGCAGTGTATCCCATGGGGCAGTGTCCGTAAAAGGAGACTCGTACCCAATGCAGTGGGAGCGGCGATCTCGACAATATTGATTATTCAATTCAATCATGGCTTTATTGCCACTACTGCATACTGCGTCCACGGGGATCTGAGTGTCGGCCGGCAACCTTTCCGGGACAGCAACGTCCCGAACCTTCGATGTACTGGTCATTGGCGGGGGCAATGCTGCGCTCTGCGCCGCCCTGACTGCAGCACGAGCCGGTGCGTCCGTGCTGCTGCTGGAGAGCGCCTCCGAACCCTTTCGGGGCGGTAACAGCCGTTACACTCGCAACCTTCGCTATTTGCACGAACAGGCGACCGATTATCTCACCGGACCCTACGCCGAAGAGGAATTCTGGGACGACCTGTTGCGGGTAACCGGCGGCGAGACCAATCGAGAATTGGCCCGCTTCACCATACGTGAATCGTCAGGCGTGGCGGAGTTCATGCAGCAACAGGGCTGCCGGTTTCAGCCACCCCTGCGCGGTACATTGCAACTGTCCAGGACTAACGCTTTCTTTCTGGGGGGTGGCAAGGCCCTCGTCAACGCCTATTACCAGACTGCCCGCAAGCTGGGCGTCGAGATTGCCTATGCTGCCGAAGCGACCGATCTCGACATTCAAGACGGTGAATTTCACTCCGCACTGATTGCGGGCACTGACGACACTCATCGGATTCGTGCCAAGGCCGTGGTGGTGGCGTCTGGCGGATTCCAGGCGAACATTCCCTGGCTGAAGGAATACTGGGGCGAGGCAGCGGAGAACTTCATCATCCGCGGTACCGCCCAGAACCAAGGTCGGATGCTGCGGGTGCTGCTGGACCGTGGAGTCAAGCCGGTGGGTGAGGCGAAACAGTGCCATGCAGTGGCAATCGATGCACGTGCGCCCAAATTCGAAGGTGGAATCGTCACGCGGCTCGACTGTATCCCCTTCGGAATTGTGGTTAACAATGAAGCGAAACGATTCTACGATGAAGGTGAGGACGTCTGGCCGAAGCGCTATGCCATCTGGGGCAGACTGGTCGCCCAGCAGCCGGAGCAGATCGCCTATTCCATCATCGATGCCAAGGCGATGGGCCATTTCATGCCTTCTGTCTATCCACCCATCGATGCCGCCTCCGTCGGTGAACTTGCGGTCAAGCTGACACTGGATCCTGCCGCCCTGCAGGAGACGGTGGACCGCTTCAACCGATCGGTGCGAGCTGGCACGTTCGACCCTGCCATTCTCGACGACTGTGCGACCCATGACCTGGATCCGCCCAAGAATCACTGGGCCCTGCCGCTGGACTCGCCCCCCTACTATGGCTACCCCCTTCGACCGGGTATCACCTTTACCTATCTCGGCGTGACCGTAAACGAGAGAGCCCAAATCATCATGCAGACGGATCAGCCGGCACGCAACGTCTTTGCCGCCGGCGAGATCATGGCAGGCAATATCCTCGGCAGGGGGTATCTTGCCGGCTTCGGGATGACCATCGGAACGGTCTTCGGTCGGATTGCTGGAAAAGAGGCCGCTGACTATGCCGAGGGGTGAGGCGCTGGCAGAGGCCCGCAGGATCATGGTGATCTGTAACGCATGTCGCTACTGTGAAGGTTTCTGTGCGGTCTATCCGGCAATGGAATTGCAGGAGGACGTCACCGATCAAGACCTTACTTACCTTGCAAACCTATGCCACAACTGCCGCGGCTGCTATTACGCCTGCCAGTACGCGCCGCCGCATGAGTTCGCCGTAAACGTACCGAAGACGTTGGTGGAGCTCAGGATGGCCAGCTATGCGCATTTTGCCTGGCCGCGTTTTCTGGCAGGTCTGTTCGACCGGAACGGTCTGGCCGTGACGCTGATCTCCGCTGCATGCGTTGTAGCTGTCCTTATGCTGACGGTGTTACTGCAGCAACCTGGGGTGGTCGTCGCGGAACACCATGGTGAGGGGGCCTTCTATGCAGTGATCCCTTACCTGATCATGGTCATACCGGCTGCCCTGGTCAGTCTATATGTGGTCGTCGCAATTTGGATCAGCTCGGCACGCTTCTTTCGAAGCCTGAATCTGAATGGCAAGTGTGGGCCGCGGGCATTGGCAAGTGCCACCCGGGACTCCCTCAAACTAACCTACCTGGGAGGGGGCGGACACGGCTGCTACTACCCCGAGGACAGCGTGTCTAACGCACGCAAACGCTTCCACCACCTCGTGTTCTACGGCTTTGTCTGCTGTTTTGCGGCCACCACGGTGGCTGCGTTCTATGCCCATATGCTGCAGCGCGCCGCACCCTACCCTTTCTGGAGTTGGCCCGTGCTGCTGGGAACCGGTGGCGGGCTGGCCCTTGTAGTCGGCACAGCGGGCCTACTTGCACTCAGATGGTCCAGTGACCGCGCGCCCGAGCATGCAGCGGCCGACGGTATGGATGTGGGCTTCCTGGTGTTACTGTTCTTGACCAGCCTGACCGGTCTGTTGCTGCTGGCCCTGAGGGAGACAGCCGCTATGGGAACGCTGCTTGCTGTGCATATAGGCGTGGTACTGGCACTCTTTATCACGTTGCCTTACGGCAAGTTCGTGCACGGAATCTACCGCTACGCGGCGCTGGTGCGCTATGCTGCCGAGCAGAGTCAGGAGTCTTAGCATTTCACTGAAGACGACACCCATCATCTATTTTCACCCTATATAGAGGAGACGACTAATGGCCAGTGAAGAGTTGCAGGCAGCCATCGAACTGATGCGCAGTCAGAAGGGACCCGCGGCTGAGGGCATTTCCCTAGTCGACATGCGAGCCAACATGGAAGAGATGCAGGGCCAGGCGGCAATCGCCAGCGATGTGACGGTCGAGGTGCTGACGGTCAACGGCATCGGCGCGGAATGGATCAAGGTACCCGAGAGTAGTGATCGCGTGGTGCTCTACTACCACGGTGGCGGCTATGTGATGGGTTCCCTCAACACCCATCGCGAATTGTGCAGCCGGATCGCCAGATCGTGCCGCGCCAGCGTCCTCAACGTGGACTACCGCCTGGCTCCGGAGCACCCCTATCCGGCCGCAGTGGAAGATGGCGTTAGCAGCTATCAGTGGTTGCTGGACCAGGATACGGATCCTGCCACGATTCTGATCGGGGGGGATTCGGCCGGAGGCGGACTAACGATGGCGACGCTTCTGAAATTGAAGCAAGGAGACAGTCCACTACCTGCCGGAGCGCTGCTGCTGTCGCCGTGGACCGATCTGGCAGCAACTGGCGAGAGCCTTGTCAGTCGTGCAGATCTCGATCCCATGGTGGACAAGCAGGGGATCGAAAGGATCGCAAAGGCATACTATGGAGAGGAGGATTGCAGGCAACCCCTTATATCACCACTCTACGGTGACCTGACCGGATTGCCACCGTTGCTCATTCAGGTGGGTGGAGCGGAAGTACTCTATGATGACTCGACCCGTCTGGCGCAGAGAGCGGAGAAGGCCGGTGTATCGGTAGATCTGCAGGAATGGCCGGAAGCGTTTCACGTCTTTCAGGCAGTGCCCATTTTGCCGGAAGCTGCAGAGGCGCTGCAGAAGATGGCCCGCTTTGCTGACAGCGTATGCAAGGGTGGCTAGATCTCCTACCGGTGCGAATCCTGCCGACTAGACCGGTGGGAGCTGGGTCAGGAAGGAGGACTGCAGCGGATCTTTAGCCAGGAAGCGCTGGCACCACTCCTGACCGGACGGTGCGGTAACCACCACACCGAACAGACGTGCGTCGTTATCCAGACCCTCACTAAAGCCGTGCTCGTAGCCGAATTGCATCGCTTCGAGGGCGATGCGAGCTGCGTATTGCCTGGCTGCCGGTAAATCGCCCGCATCTTCCACCGGTGCGGCCGGCGATTGCAGCAGCCGTTGCACCTCGCTGCTGGCGAGAACCGATTGCAGCTCTGCAGCTTGTCGACCAGCCATCGCATTCCAATCGGGTCGGATTAGATCGCGCTGCCCTGAGATGATCTCCGTTGCCACCTGGTGGGCGCGTGCTAACGCCGTACAAGAGGGGTGAAACTCATCGGCCAGCCCTATCGCTACGGCTTCGGTACCATCTACGGATTCGCCGTTCACCGCCATCTCGGCAGCCAGTCTCGGGCCTATGAGTCGGGGCAGCCTCTGCATTCCGCCGTAGCCCGGCATGATGCCCAGTTTCACTTCCGGCTGACCCAGTTGTGCATTCTCGGTTACGATCCTGTAGTGCGTGCTGATAGCCAGTTCGTTGCCCCCGCCGAGGGCAAAACCGTCGACCAACGACACCACCGGAATAGACAGGTCTTCAAGGCCCGTGAAGACAGCCATATTGTCTACCGCGAGCTGTTCGATCGCCGCCGTACTCTTGCCCACGAATACTTCGATGTCGGCTCCGGCTACAAACGACCTTCCCGCACCTCGAATAATCAGGGCGCGTACCTCTTGCCCCTCGATGGTGCCGTTGGCGTCCACCTCTTTGACCATGGCCGCAAATTGGGACACCAGTTCCTCGCTGAGCGCGTTCAGGGCATCCGGTCTGGTGAGGGTGACGATGGCGACCCCTCCCGCAAGTCTGATATCGATGAATCGACCGTCTGCCGGATCCGCCATTCGCAGGATCTCACCCAGATAGTCTGCTTCATAGTCGGCGATCTGCCTGCCGGCCTTGTCAGCCTGCACCAGTGCCACGCCCTTTGGCTTTGTCATGGTGCCGGTCAACATGTTCTGCTGAATGCCGGGAAGGCCCTGCAGGTCGACGATCTCGAGGTCCTCCTGCTCCATGACGATTCTCTTTTCGGCGAGTAGTCGAACCACTTCGCCAGCCTGGCTGGCACGGTACATGTGCGAACCCAGTATGGCCAGATCGGAGGAGCCGCGAACGACAATATAACCGGACGGCATCTCATCCGCCTCGTCATGGTCCCGCAGCACAAACGTACTGAAGTGGAGCGTGCTCTGGTCCGGTCGTTCGACGATGAAGTCGGGGCTGATGCGCGGACCAAAGACACCCCATATGGCTCGCCCGAGGGCCCGCGCCTTCATCATGTAGTCAGACTGGTAGTCGGGATTGGGCGTCCCTTCATCGGTCATCGGATCCGGCATATCGGGGTCCAACAGCAACCGGTCGCGATCGATCAATTGCGCATCTGTGATCCCCATCTCTTTAAGTGCGGCGATGCCCTCCTGGTCTTCGCCATGGGAGACGATGACTGCAAGCTCGGCCTGCCTTTCCAGTGCGGCTGCGGCAAACTCCAGCGCGTAGCTGTCCGCCCCCCAGATGAGTCCTCTCCTGCCGGGCAAAAGGCCGATCTCCCCGAAGATCTCGCCGGGGCTCTTACGTCTGAAGATGACCAGTTTCTGCCGCATCCAAACCCAGCGGGCATCCATCACCAGCCGGCGTCGGTCGTAGAAGAACGTCTCCTGGTACTCCCCCTTCAGTCCCTGGCCGGTGGCACCAAAAAACGCGAGCACGCCATCGTCAGCCAGCACCGACGCAAGCAGAGGAAAGTTGCGCCCGCCGGTATGCTCGAAGATCTTATCTACAGCACGGCCTTCGTTTGCATCCAGAACGGCCTGGCGGAACGGCTGCGTACGTTGCTGCCAGCTGTCGTACTCCTCGTCCGCAGGAATGGTGCCGAACACCTGCGCAGGTATTTCGCTCCTGTCCACGAAGGCATCCGCAATACCCCGCTCGATCAGAGATTCGACCAGCTCACGGTTCGATCCCACCAGGATGACCCTTGCCCCCAGCGCTTTGCCGATCTGAGCGCCGGCGAAGCTGGTTCCCTTGCCGCCACCCATGACCAGCAGAGAATCACCGGGCGCAACGTCAAGCCTGTCCACCACGGCTCGATATGCCGTGCCATAGGTTAGCAGCATGGCCGCAAGTCGCTCCGGGCTGAACCGGTTCAGCGGAGGCGGCACCGGGATGGCACGTTCCTCGTCCAGCAGCACAAACTGGGCATTGAAGCCGTCGTGGGTCTCGTAACCACGGATGCTGTTGCCGGTCCAGGAGTCCAGAATGACAGCCTCTCCCACTTTCACCGCCGTTACCGCAGCGCCCGCGTCCACCACGATCCCGAGGGCATCGCTTCCCGGTATGTGCACGGTGGCGCTGTCCCCCCTGCCGAAGACGGGAACTGGCAGGCCGAGGGCGGCGAAGTTGGTATTGAAATTCGGTCCGGTCGCCAGCACGGCGACCAGTACGCTACGGGCATCCCTGGACTGCAGTCGCGGCACCGCCACCTGTTCGAACCTGACTGAATCCTCAGGTGGCCCATACTGATCCCGATGCAGTGTGAGCGCGTGCATGTTGGCGGGAATCGGCTTTCCCAGTCTGGGGCTGACGCCAAGCGGCCACAGGTTCTCATCTTCGTTCGCCTTAGGCTTGCGGGAGCTGTTCATGGTTGTCACCTTGGGGAAATTCAACAACGGTAATGGTGGAAACGTAAAGATAAGCAATCGCGGTGACCAAAGCAATGCATCAGGTCACAGGTTCGCTTCAGGTGTCCAACAGTAGAATTAAGGGGAGATGCAGTCAGCAGTTCGCCGCAGCCAGGACTCCAACGGCTGCAAGTGTAGGATTCAAACCCAACACCTTGACTCTGCGGGCGGGCGCGACCGGACCTGATGCGGCGATTGCAGATGTGGCCTGGATTGCAGGTTGTAGAGGAGGAGTCTCTCTGTCAGCCCTGAGAGCGCCGCAAGGGCAGATAGGTGTTGTCCCTGACAGTGTAGTTATGCCAATATTGAGTGAGCATAACTACCCGTGGCCCCCTGGACTATGGTCAGATCAAGACACAGAGACGAGGAGATTGCACCTTTTGAAGATCTGATCATCTTTCTTTTTCCTCTGTTGGGTTCCTCTGTCCTCGTCTATCTGTTGCTGACTGGGCTGTTTTCACTCCTGATCGTGGTCACCGGCACGCTACACGAATCCGGATTACCTATCTTCCTGTTTCCCATCTGGGTTGTATCGCTGTCCGCCATCGTCAAATACGGATTCACTGTCCTGGATTACACTGCACGTGGCCGACAACGGGTACCCAAATTTTCAGCGGAGATGTTTCTAGTCAACTTCGATCCAGGTAGCCTGATCAAAGAGATGATCCTGCTGCTCATACTGACCGCCCCGATAGTCGCCGCTGAGAATATCGTCCTGCAAGTAGCTGTGATCCTCGTCGTCCTGTTGGTATTGCCCGCAGCATTCTGCTACATGAGCGTCGAGAACAGTATTTTCTCCGCGGTCAACCCGGTCAAACTGTTCGAGTTCATGCGCCATGCCGGATTTGGCGCGGTCACCCTCAAACTGGCACTCATCGAGCTGGTACTTGCTGCTTTCCTCTATGTGGGAGCCAAGAATATGCTGGGCGCGCCGCCCATAGGTCTCTTCCTGGGAACCTGCATCACCGTCTATCTGATTCTAATACTGTTTCGATGTATCGGCGTTCTGCTTCATTCGAGACGAGACGAGTTAGGCCTGGCAGTCGAATACAGCCCCGAACAGGAGGAGATGGAACGACAGGGCCAGGTGAATTCAAAGCGTAGCGACGTCATCTTCGACTTGCATCGCCTCAGTCAACGCGGCAGCACAAAAGCAGCCTGGGAAATGCTGGAAGCTGCGCTCATCGAGGATCAGTATGAATCGGAAGCAGAGTACTTCCATGCGATCTCGCAGTGGGACCATCCCCAGCTGCAGCTCAAAATGGCCCAGGGCTACATCGAAAGACTACTGAAGCGCAACGACACCCGCACGGCCTGGCAGATCTTTGAACTTTGCCACGCCAGGTCCGAAGGCAAGTTCCAACTGATCAGTGGTAAAGCTGTGATGGATCTGTCCAACCACGCCTACAGTCGCAACCACTACGAGCTGGCTGTGGAACATCTGGGCCACTTCGAAGCGGATTTCCCCAAGCACCCGGGTTTGAAGGATGCTCTCTACCTTGCCGCGCAAATCTATTGCTCGCATCTCAATGATTTCGAGCAGGCACGAGTCTTTCTGGATACCATTCAGGAGAGATTCCCCGACGCCCCTCAAGAAGAACGTTATCAGAAGCTGAGCGATTTGCTGGTCACCTGAATCCTGCCTGGTAGCAGTAGACGGCCGGGGCACGATGGGGAAGAACGGTGGGAATTGCTGCAGAGTTGGAGATATTATACCACGACAATCGCCAAAACTGCAGACTACCATTTTCACTCTGTTTCCGGAAAATACGCATCTCTCTCAAGATTAAACGCACCGCGTTCGGCGGTCCGCGTTGGCGCTCCGCGTTCATGTTCAGCGCTACGCGTTCAGCTCTTCGTGGGCGATGGGCCACGATTCACCATCGGAGGGAAACTGCATGGCATCGACCGAGATGCAAAAGACCATTTCGAAGAGTGGTCTGCTGCAGAAGTTACAAGACAGCCCCCAACTCCCAGCACTGATCGAGAACCTGCAACCACCCGTCCTGCACAAGCTGATCCGGCGGATTGGCCTGCAAGATTCAGGCGACATCATCGCACTAGCCACAACGAATCAGCTTAAGGAAATTCTGGAGGTCGAACTGTGGCAGAACCAGAAGCCCGGAGCAGCTGAAATGCTGGATAGTGATCAGTTCCTTTCCTGGCTGGCCGTGTGGAACGAGATCGGCAGCAGCTTTACCGCCACAAAACTGTACGAGTTGGGTGACGATTTTCTGGTACTGTGACTGGCCAAGGTGATCATGGTGGCCGAAAGGTTCGTATCAGGCTTTGTAGATTCCGGAGTGGACTTTGACAATCTAGGCATCACCAAAACGGATCTGGACCCATGGGAGCTCATAACCCCGGGCGCAGACCGACCCAGTTACAGTCAGGACTATGGGATCTTTGGCGTCCTGGGCAAGGATGTCGACCACTGGGACACAATTCTATCGGCCCTCGACAGCCTGTGGGCCGAGCAACCCGACTACCTGTTGCACGTACTACGAAGGTCCTGTTTCGATCGATCCATTCTCAACGAAGATACCTCTGAATACGACGCAAAGCAGGTACTTCATCAGGATTTGGCTCAAACCAGAGAGAGTAAGCGGGAGAAGCAAGGATTCGTTACGCCGCTGAACGCGTCCATATTCCTGATCTATGCAAAGAGCAGCGAACTCGCCGAACTGTGTGCCCAAACGGAGTATGATCTGAATACGCGCAGGCACTTCAAACTGTCCGCGGAAGCAGAGCAGATCGACGACCAGCAACTGCTGAGTCACGACAGCAGCCCCGATCGCAGTGAAGCAGGGGAGGAAGATCTCCGAGAGCTGCACAAGCTTGAATCCATACTGGTGGATGCAGACATCATCAGCAAGTCGGCAGCGCCCCTGCTGCTGGAGCGACCCAGCGACTCCGGCGCTTCGTCCAACAAATCGCCTCTGCAGGTCGCCCTAAACAACCTGTCAGAGGAGGACCCAAACGCTCTGTCGGCCCGTCTGAATGAACTGGTGTATATGTCCAATATCCTCATGACCGGCGCTGAATTCAGAGGCGGTCGCTTCCTCGAATCGGAAGCAGCCAAAGCGGTAATGGCAAACTGCAGTCTCGGCATGGATTATCTGGTATCAGACCGGCAAACCGGCGCAGTGGACCCGGATTCCTACCGCGAGCACCTACTGAAGGAGCCGGGACTCATCCAGGCGTTTCAGATTGGCTACAATCTCATCGGTAGATTGCCACTTCATTGTGCCGTCAAAGTCACCAACGCTCTGACCTCTATCGAGGCCGAGGATGCGCTCCGCAGCAGTTCTACGGTCAGATCCGAGATCGACCACATACTCTCTGATGGCGGACTGATCGGTAGGGTCAAGGAGGGCCTGATCGCCGAAGCAAAGGAGATCGTCGACCTGCTCTTCATCGTCTTCGATCACAACGAATGCCACTGCCTTACGTCTCTGGTGGATAGCTTTCCCTGTTTTCCCATGGTCCTCGATCATCCTGACAGCACGCCCCTCAAGGTTGACACTTCCATGCGCTATATTAGATCCATGGCCGACCTTGCTGCTATAGATCACTTCCTGGATGACTTGACCTTGCGTCTATAGAGAAGTGCAACCCGATGCGTTTGGTGTCGCGTGAGTGCGATTGGTACCGTACCGGGCGGAATTTCAGCTTCCAGATTCTAAGCTTCACCCTGTTCTTGGAATTACGGGGAAGCCGGTGCGGTCCTATTCGTTTGTGCTGATCATGCTCATCTGCGGCAGTTCGCTGGCAGAACCACTTAAGGTAGCCACACTCACAGTCCAGCGAGCGGCACAGCCCCATCGGGCCCTGCTCGGAACTGTAATCGCGCCACACAGACAGTTCATTACCAGTGAGATCATCGGCGTGGTCTCTTCCCAGCGGGCGGAGATGGGTACACGGGTTGACGCCGGTGACATCCTGATTACCATCGACTCAGCCGACCGTGAGGCGAGTGTGTCCCTCGCCGAAGCCGATGTCGAAGTCGCAGCTGTAGATGTGGCAAAAGCACAGCTGGCCTACCAACGAGCCGAATCCAGTTTTCAGCACAACGTCATCGCCCAGGCAATCTACGACAATGCCGGTCTGGATCTCAAAAAGGCCAATGCAAATCTCCGCAGGGCGATGGCCGATCTGGCCCGGGAGCAACTGTTGCTCCAAAAACACGAAATACGGGCGCCATTCAGTGGGTCGCTGGCCACCGCGACGCCAGTCCTGGGCAAATACGTCAGTCCCGGTGAGAACCTGGTCGAGCTGGTCGACATCAGCAATCGCAGGATAGAAGTGTTGCTGGCTCCGGAAGAAGTCGTTCATGTCAGCAGCGGCAGATACTGGATTGGCGTGAGTGGACCGGATGGCATCGAACGGCTCTCATTTGCCGCCATATCCCCCATCGCTGATCGGCAAACCGGGATGAGCGTCGCCGAACTGCTACTGCCAACCGACGCACTTGAACGAAGGACCGGTCAGCTGGCAAGGCTGCAGATCTACATCACGGGCCACGCAGATATTCCAAAGTCAGGCATTCGCCAGGACGAGCTCGGCGCGTATGTATTGGTAGTAGAGAATGAGCGAGCCACCAGGAAGGAGCTCGGGGCGATTGAGTCCGGACATCATGTCATCGTGATGTCAGCACCTGAGCTGAAGCCAGGCGATCCGGTTATATCGATCTCACTGGATTCCGAATCATGATCTCCGCTTTGGTGCGTCAGCATCGCGCCGTTCATATCCTGTTTATCACGGTGTTCATTCTCGGCTATCTGTCACTACAGAAGCTTGGTCGTGAAGAACTGCCGGAATTTGGTGGTGATGGGCTCAACATCACGGCGATCCTGCCGGGTGGCTCACCCCAGGAAGTCGACCTTAAGGTCGCGAGGCCCCTGCACAATGCCATCAAGGATATCCCGGGCGTGGAACAGGTGACGAGCACCTCCCGTGAAGGACTGGTGAGCCTCGCTGTCGAACTGATGACGGATGAGTCCGACCACGTCGGTCTGCGGCGTGAGATCACTCAGGTGCTTAGCCAGGTTCCCGACCTGCCGGATGAACTCGAAGGACCCTATGTCAGCCGTCAGCAGGATCGCCTCTTCCCAGCCATCACTCTGTTGTTCAAGGGCGGCACTGACGTCGAGCGCCACATCGAGTGGCTTAAGGTCGCGCAAATCCTAAGTGGCCTGTCCGAGCTGGACGCCGTGGAGGTGTTGGGAGATCGCGACAGGAGAGTGGAGATACGCCTTGACCCCATCCGATTGCAGCATGCAGCGCTCAGGATCGATGGGGTTGCACACGCCGTACAAGCGGCGCTCACAGATGCAGGCGCGGGCCAGGTGGATCAACGCATGAACACCATGCGCATGCGCACCAGAGTACAGCCTGCGACCGTGGCTGAAATCGCCAACCTGCCTCTGCAGACGCGTAACGGGGTCATTCCGATCCACCAGATTGCCAGCGTCGTCGATGCCCTGGAGCAGGAGAAGGTCAGGGTGCTGCACGACGGTGAGCGCGTCTGGTATATCAACCTTTTTAGACGAAGCGGCAGCAATATCACCGACCTTTCACGCAAGGTTCGGGAGATCACCTCGCATCTCAACCAACAGTTTGAGGACGATCAGCAACCGTATTCCATCGACATACTCTACGACCGCAGCACAGTTGTTACCGGCAACCTGGATGAAATGAAGGTCGCAATTCTGCAGGGCATGGCACTGGTTCTGTTGATTCTGTGGCTATTCCTCGGCATCCGCAATGCATTCTATGCGGCCATTGGCATTCCCTTTTCCTTCTTTGCCGTTTTTATCGCCATGGACCTGTTGGGCCTCAGTATCAACACGCTGACGCTCTTTGGCCTGGTGCTGGTGTGCGGAATGATCGTGGATGACGCCATCGTCGTGCTGGAGAATATTCATCGCAAGCGTATCGAAGGCAAGACCGGTATCGCGGCAATCGCCGCAGGATTGAAGGAAGTAGCGCCGGCAGTAGTCGCTGCCACGGGAACCACGATCGCCGCATTTCTGCCCCTCCTTCTGATGACCGGTGGAATGGGCATGTATATCACCCAGATACCTCAGGTAGCGATCCTGGCGCTGATCGCATCTCTAGTGGAGTGTCTGTTCATCCTACCGGTTCACCTCTACCGGCGCACGTCCGGCGATCGTTCTGAGGGCAGGGCCCACAGAGCCATGGTCAGCGCTGCGGGCGCCTTCGCAAATCTCGCCGGTGCATTGGTTCGCTACCCGTACCGGTCTCTGACAGGCTTTACCTTGCTGCTATTCGTCACCGGCGCCGTTGCCTATGTGAATATGGACTTCGAACTCTTTTCCGCATCGGAAACTCGGGTCATCCGTTTCCATCTGGAGTTTCCGAAAAGCACGGATCTCGACTCGATGCAGGAACTGATCGACCATGGCATCGAACAGATGGCTCCCTACCGGAATCAGTTGGATGACATCATCGGCATCATTGGCTGGAAGAGCTACAACTATCGCACCGAGGTGCGCAACCATCTGGCGACCCTTGAACTGATCCTGGCTGACAAAGACCTCTCGTATGACGATGCGCGACAGCTCAGTGATGAACTCGCTTCACGCCTGGACAGCCTGCCCGGGCTGGTCAGGTTACAGGTCAGTCTTGAGACCAACTCGCCACCGAAAGACGCGCCCGTATCCATCTACCTTTACGGCAATGATTCTGAGTCACTGAAGGGATCTTCCCGAAGGGTGCGCCGCATACTCAGTGAAATCCCAGCAATCGAACATATTTCAGATCCCATGGAAGACGGCATTCCCGAGCAGGTTTTTGAGGTGAACGGGGAGACCGCGAGATTTTATGGGCTCTCTGCTAACGAGATCGGTACGCTGCTGCGCTGGGCGGTCACCGGCTTCAAGGCGGGCAAGATCGATCGAGGTGATGAGGTCATCGATCTTTACGTCAAATCCGGCACGTCACATCTGACTCACCTCACCCGAGCCGACGGCCGGGTACTGCCGCTATCAGAGCTTGGTGATTTCACGTTGATTACCGCGCCGGACGGCGTGTTCCGTCACAATGGTGATCGATATATTACGATTGAAGCGGAAATCAACGAGGATCTGTCATCCGTCTTTAGAACCCACCGTGAGATTGAGGCGCGCCTTAACGCGAGCGTCTTGTCCACGGGAGTGACCTTCGAACAGCAGGGCGAGTTCTCCCAGACTCAGGAGAGTCTGACCAGTATGATTCAGTCGGGGGTTATCGCGATTGGCCTCTCCTACCTGATCCTGGCAACGCTGTTTCGATCCTTCGCGCAACCGATCATCGTCTTGATGGTCATTCCGCTTGCCTACATGGGCGTGGTTTGGGGCATGACCCTGACCGGCCAGACGCTGACACTGATGGGATTCGTCGGTGTCGTGGGACTGATCGGCATAGTCGTTAACGACGCCCTCGTCTGGGTGAGCTTTTACAACAGCAGCAGGGAGGCAGGACTGGATTCCAAGAGGGCGGCGGTAAAGGCCGTTGAACGCAGATTCCAGCCAATCTGGCTGACGACGCTGACCACGGTGTGCGGGCTGTTGCCTGCCAGTCTCGGTGACGGTGCCGGCATCGCTCAGGCGATGGCTCATACCATGGTCTATGGCCTGGTAACGTCTTCATTTCTGTTGCTGGTGTTCTTGCCGGTCTGCGTAGTGGTGCTGGATGACCTGACTGATCGAATCGGCCACACCTTCCGCAGTATAATGCCGGCGATCGCGCCAGCCTGAATCGGGGTCGAATGGACACCTATTTCTCCATCTTCGCGCACCTGTCGGTATGCTACCTGCACTTTCTGCTGGCCTGGCGGTTCTTTCCGCAGCGCCGGGAAACCTATACCGTTTACGTCTTCTGGATCATGATGGGCACCTATGCGGTACTGCATGGGCTCTACGGCGTCTCCTTCGTATTTGAGCTGTTCGACCAGGAGATGCCATATCTGGTATCCGTGCTGCTCAGCAACTGGCTGCTGGCCGTACTGCCAGGCTTCTTCTTTCCAATCATTATCGGTGAACTGACGGCAGCGCCTGCATTCAGGACTCCGCTGACCAATGCCCTGCTGTATGTCGCGGAGCACGCCAGGATGTTCTTCCATGTGGCTCTGGCGGCATCCGTGGGGATCATCATGTTGTCCATCCCGGAGCAGTTCCCATTGACCGAGTGGCAGGCATCCCCTGGGAACCTCTACTCCCTCTTTATGGTACTGTCTCTCGGCGGATTCTGGTTGTTCCTTCTGGCTATGGGGCTTCGCCCTTCCAGTGAATGGGGAGCATTGGGCAAGCCGCTTCGAATACTCTTCGGGGGTCTGCTGCTGCTCTATCTCCTCACCGGCTTTGCGGACATGGGGCAGCTCTGGAGTATCGTGCCAATCATCTCGACGGTGTCCTTCTCCCTGATCTTCAGTTGGTACCGCTTTCGATTGCAGTTTATGGATATGATTCTCAATCAGTGCATCAGTCTGCTGCTTCTGTTCGTCATCGTGGTGGGGTTTGCCAGCCTCACTGCGCTACCGATCGAAATGGAGAGTCCGAGTGCAGAGCTCTTCATCTACACCATCTACATCCTCTTTGCAGTCGCTGCATACGGCTTGATCACGCGCCGGTCACGCCAGATCTGGCGGCCCTCGATCAAGCAACTCGCTTCCGTTCACTCCGGCTTACCGAAACAACTGGCGACCATTACAGATGCTGAAGAAGCCAAGCAGCAGACCACCGATTTTCTGGCCCGCCTTTTCCAGTGCCGGGTCGACATCGTCGTTGCCGGGGATTCGCGGCCTGAATCGACTGTCACCGACGGCGCCGAAAGTGTGACCAGCGTGAGCATTCAGGGAGAGCCGCCGATGACCTTCCAACTGGGCTATATTCGCGGCTGGATACCGTGGCTGTCAGAGGCCCTCAGTTGGATCCAAACCGCCGGACTCTACCTACAAAGCCATCTGCAGGCCCTGGAGGCGCTGGCGGCACTGCAGCGACAGACGTTGAAATCCGAAGAGCTGTCCACGCTGGCGGCCCGGGCAGAACTCGATGCCATGCGTGCCCAGATCCGGCCCCACTTTCTATTCAATACGCTCAACTCCATCCACAGTTTCATTCGCGATGACCCAGAGCAGGCAGAGCAGGTGGTCGAGTTCCTGGCTGACCTGATGCGCGGTGTACTGCAGTCGTCAGAAAGTGATCTGATCCCGCTAGAGCAGGAGATCCAACTCACGGAAACCTACCTGCGTATCGAGAAGGCAAGGTATGGCAATCGCCTGTCGTTCCAGATCGACTTCGATCCCGAAAACGATCGCATCGATGTTCCCCCTTTTTCCATCCAACCTCTGGTGGAGAATGCCATCAAGCATGGTGTTGACGCCCAACTGGCGCCGGTGGATGTTCAGTTGACGGTACGACGGGATGGAGAATATGTCGTGATCGAAGTGACCGACGATGGTCCTGGGCTGGCCGATCCGCCCGCCGGCGATTCGCGCCCCGACTATTCGCGCCCCGACGCTGCCAAAGGCACGGGCATAGCACTGCAGAATATTCGCGAGAGATTGTCGAGACTGTATGACGAGGGGGCCAGTCTCGAGCTCGTAATCCGGCAACCCCATGGCACCTGCGCCAGGCTCAAGATTCCAAATGCGGTCAGCAAGGCAGTCAATGACTGAATCAGCCATGAAGGTCCTGGTTGTCGATGACGAGGCCCCGGCACGACGCCAGTTGATCCGATACCTGTCGAGCGATGACCGGTTTCAGGTGGTTGGCCAGGCGGCAGATGGCCCGGATGCGGTGCTGCAGATTCAGGAACTGAAGCCGGACTTGCTGCTGCTGGATATCCAAATGCCCGCAATGAGCGGGTTCGACGTCCTAAGGATTGTGGAGCCCCCCTACCCCGCAGTGATCTTCGCTACCGCGTATGATCAGTACGCCGTGCAGGCCTTTGAGGTCTCTGCAGTGGACTATCTGCTAAAGCCAATATCCGAGAGCCGACTGAAGATCGCTCTCGACAGAGCAGTAGAGGGGCAAGGGGGTGATGTCAAGAACCTCTTGGATCGTCTGCAACAGCCCGGCTACATCACACGTTTGGCGGTCCGCCATCTGAAGCGGGTTAAACTGCTGCAGGTCGAGGACATTGCCTACATCAATTCACAGCATCGCGTGGTGCACGTATTCGACAAGCAGCAGAATCGCTACTGGACCAATGAGACCCTCGATCAACTGATGAGACGACTGGATCCAGAGTTCTTCTTCCGGATCCACCGCAGCAGTGTAATCAACCTGTCGGCCGACTTCGAATTGGAGCCGTGGGACGACGGCAGGCTGAAAGTTCATTTTCCCGGGGTGACCTTGACGGTAGCGCGCGATCCGGCAACCCGTTTACGCAAACGCTTGCAGTTCTAGGGCAAAGATTACTTCAGCGCGACTTCAATGCCCCTGCTCTTGTCAGCAAATACAAAGGTCGCTTCCTGGAATGAAGGTGGCGTCAGCTTCTTTATGTTGTTAGAGAAGCCGTAGGGTTCTTTCGGTATACCGAAGAAGCCACTATCAAGTTCCCCGTTCGAATTCACGTCGTGGAAGACCGATACAGCATAACTGCCATAGGGGATCTGCTCTAATGTGACCACAGTTCGCTGGCTTGGCCCTACCCTCGTGGACGACGACCGAAAAGGTTCTTTAGTTTCGTCTTTACTGAGATAGGTATCGTGCACATTGTGAAGGGCCAGCACTATAGCCCCTTTGTGGTCTTCGATATTGGTCACGACAATACTAAGGTCGCCGCTCCCTTCAGCCCCCATACACGCGAGTGATTGGTAAAGGAGTACGATCAGTAGAAAGACTCGCTTCATGGCTTTACACCTCTCTGTCATCAGCTTCATTGAACTGTCAGATTACATCACCGTTAAGCGATCGCCCGCCGACAACGTACCAATCACACCATTCGAGGACCGATCGCATACCATCTATACTCCTGCTCACCATGCCGCTATGCTTGTGGGTGGGCTGACAGACAGAAGAGCGAGTTTGGCTACACCCTCTGGCGACACGGCCGTCGACGGATCGAGCCTCGATCGGCTGAAGATTCTCAAGAATCGAAATTTCGGATTGCTGTGGGTGGGTGGCCTGGTCGCCATGCTGGGTGACGGCTTCACCCTGGTAGCATTCCCCTGGCTGGTTATTCAGCTGAGCAATAGCGCTCTGGCGCTCGGATCCGTCCTGGCAGTACGAATGCTGCCGGGGATACCTGATTGAGATCACCAGTCTCGGTGACCTATTCACAATCTCAGGCAGTCTGATCGCCGTGGTCGCCCTGCTCTGCCTTCTGAGTCCGCAGATGCGCAACATGGGACTGCCGCCGGTAAAGCAGACCGGTCCGGCCGCGATCGTGCCAGCGGATCCGGACGATCTATCGCTGCCATCATAGTTCCTATCCCGTCTCTGAGACATTCCGACATGAATCGGTTAAATTCCCCCTGTGCCCCTCCGGAGCGAAGATATGGAATCTCCCTTCCTGCTGCGAGCGAAGAGAATCGTCCTGACGATATTCGGTGGCCGTCCCATCTGGATGAATCTACTCATGCTGTTCTGCGGATACATGACCTTTGTCTACATGCCGTGGGACCTGTTCGTGAAGCCGGTGGCAGTGGATCAGGAAGTGTGGTTCGGCATATTGCTGACGGGATGGGCGGCCAAGGCGACTGAACCCGCACACTGGGCGGTTTACGCTGCCGGAACCTATGGCTTCTGGAAGATGCGGCCCTGGATGTGGCCCTGGGCTTCTGTCTACGTCGCGCAGATCGCCTTCAGCATGTTCGTCTGGCAGTTGCTGGATGAGCGTGCCAGCGGTCTGCTCGGCGGCACGGTCTCCGCGACGCCTTTCGTCATCCTAACAGTTATGCTTTGGCGTGCACGCAATCGTTTTAGCAGTGCGGCCGCCAATCTCCCAGAGGATGAGGAACCGGACAGCACCTGAGGGGCGTCAGTCGAGTCCCATCAGCCTCGCTTTGAACCGGTCCATCCATCTGTCGGGAAAGATCACACTTGCCCAATAGGCCACGGTGGCTCCGAATCCCACCAGATAGCGTGTCTTCGGCCTGTTGGCTTCGAGAGCATGCTGAATCACTTTGACCACCTTCTGAGGTGACGATGCGTGGCGGGATATCCTACTGAAATGATCCAACACGGTGCGGACAACATCACCATAGCGTTCCTCGCCTTCCTTGGGGAACTCCGCCAGCAACTGCTCGGCTGTGGGTCCTATCTTGGCGATCATGGGGGTGTCGATCATGCCTGGTTCGATCAGGGACACGTGGATCCTCTCTGCAGCGAGTTCCTGCCGCAACGAATCGGCAAAGGACTCAAGCGCGTACTTGGACATGCAATAGGGCCCCTGGATCGGGCTGGAGATCTTGCCGGCGATGGAGCCGACGATGATGATCCGTCCGGTGGCTACGCGCAGTAGAGGAAGAAACGCCTGGGTCAATGCCACCGGACCGAATACATTGACCTCGAATAAGGATCGCATC
>CEPX01023876.1_pt1 | contig 19949 bp, 23 predicted proteins | sample 361361 | NCBI WGS metagenome assembly CEPX01 (sample SAMEA2619974, study PRJEB7988) | marine metagenome | biome: marine biome (ENVO:00000447); feature: mesopelagic zone (ENVO:00000213) & marine oxygen minimum zone (ENVO:01000065); material: "saline water (ENVO:00002010), including plankton...
ATTCTGTATTTACAGGAATAGAATTCTTCCTATGAACCTTGCTAAGCTCTTCAGTTTCTGTAATATGACTTTCTAAGTCTGAAGGAACACCAACATAAATCTCAGGGAATCTTCCATGATTAGATTCATCAATGCCAAGATATAGATAAGCACTCATAAAGCTTCACAAAGAAGAAGTAATAAATACTTTTGTATTATCTAAAACAACTCTTTCGAACTCTTGTTCACTTTAGATATATTATAGCATAACTATAAAACCAAATTTAATATATCTTTGAGAACAATAAACCTTTTAAACAATCTCCTGTTATAAATTTTTTTAGTATGACTGATAAAAAACAAGTAAAACTCGTTCTTGAAGATGATTCAATTTTCTATGGCTTTTCATTTGGCACTGAAAAATCAGTGTCTGGTGAAGTGGTGTTTAATACTGGAATGGTTGGTTATCCTGAAACTATGACTGATCCTTCTTATAGAGGCCAAATCTTGGTTCTTACATATCCTTTGATTGGAAACTATGGCATACCAAATGATGATCAAGAAAACAACCTAAAAAAACATTTTGAATCAGATAAAATCCAACTTCAAGGTCTTATAGTATCTGATTACTCAAAAGATCATAATCACTGGAATTCTGAGAAATCATTATCAGGCTGGATGAAAGAACAAGATATTCCTGGTATCTATGGCATAGACACAAGAGAGCTGACAAAGAAATTAAGAGAAAAAGGCACGATGCTTGGTAAAATTATCTGCAATGATAATGATATAACATTAGATGACCCAAATAAAAGGAATCTGGTTAGTGAAGTTTCAGTTAAGGAATCAATGATTTATAATGAACAAGGAGATAAGAAGGTTGTAGTGATAGATTGCGGGGCTAAAAACAACATTATTAGATGTCTCGTTGAAAGAAATTGTTGTGTAATAAAAGTTCCTTGGGATTATGATTTCTTTAAGCATGAATTTGATGCGGTTTTAATATCAAATGGTCCAGGTGATCCAAAGATGTGTAAAGAGACAGTAAACAATGTAAAAAAATGCTTGGAGAAAGATATTCCAACGTTTGGTATTTGTCTTGGCAATCAAATACTTGCATTGGCAGCAGGCGCAGACACTTATAAGTTGAAATATGGTCATAGGAGCCAAAATCAACCGTGCATAGAAGTCGGCACAAAGAGATGTTATATTACATCTCAGAATCATGGTTACGCAGTTGATACTAAAACATTGCCTAGTGACTGGCTGCCCTGGTTTGAAAATGCTAATGATGGAACTAATGAGGGCATAAGGCACAAAACAAAACCTTTTATGAGTTTCCAGGGGCATCCAGAACACTATCCAGGTCCTGTGGATACCAACTTTTTGTTTGATAAGTTTATAGGAGTGATAAAATGAACAAGTACCCACTGGTCACTGGTCAGCCGTACGTAGGATTTATAAATGATAATTCTTTAGTCTTAAATACATTTAAATCTAATTTTTATTTTGATCTTTCAGAGTTTATTATCCCAGAAAAGAAGAGTCTTATTATGAATAATAAACAAAAATCAAATAAAAATGGCAATTATAAAATGAAAAAAAAGAGATTAAAGATTAGAACTAAAGAAGAATTAATCGCTGAAATAATAAAATTATCACAACAAGATAGAAGATATCTAAATTATAGTTTTCATAGAAAAATTAAGAGAAATGATGTCCTTTTTGACGCAACAAAATGTTTTGGTGGTTGGAGAAGAGCTATCAAAGCTGCTGGGTTTAGGCCAATTCAGAAAAGTTGGACTAAAGAAGAAATCATTATAGAGTTAATAAAAATTAAAGGAATCTTAGGACATGTCCCTATAAGACAAAACTTAAGAGACTTAAAAAGAAATGATTTAGAAAGAGCAGCTACAAGACATTTTGGAAGTTGGAATAAAGCTTTAATTGCAACTGGCTTTAAACAGAATAAAAAAACGAATTGGACAAAAGAAGAAACTATATCCAAATTGAAGAAGTTTTCAAAGAAAATTGGACACACACCAAGTATGAGGGAACTAAAGATAAGCAATAAATATAATCTCTTGGACTCTGGTTTGAAATTTTTTTCTACATATAACAATTTCTTAAACGCAACAAGTTTGGAATGTGTATTAGAGATGAACAAATGGTCAAAGCAAAAAATAATTGAAGAACTTCAAGGAATACAAGATTATTTAGGAAGGACTCCTAGAAGATCAGAATTAGCAGCGATGAAGAAATATGATTTAATAAATGCAGCTGAAACTTATTTCTCTTCTTGGTCAGATGCTTTGATTTCAGCAAGGCTTGTTCCAAATTCAGATGTATTAAACGATGATAAAACTTGGAGAGAGTGGGAAAATCTAATATTTGATTTTCTATCTAATAATAAAATAGATTATGAGAAGAAAAAATATATTAAAAAAGTAGGTTATCCTGATATTTATATTCCCTCAAATGAAAAAATAATAGAAATTAAAACGAATTGTTCAGATAATTCTGTAAAAAAAGATATAAAGAAATATTTACCATATTGCAAAAAGTTAGAAATATGGTATTTATTTGGAAAACCTTTTGGAATATTATCTAACAAAGTAGCTTTTGTTGGTCCAAATAGGATAAGAGATCTCATTAAAGATAACCCAGACCTACTTGCAAGATTTAATAATATTAAAAATAAATATGGAGAAAAATTGAAGTGAAAAATAAACCAAAGAAAGTTCTTGTGCTTGGTAGTGGTGCAAATTAAGTTAGAATTTCTAACTTAAGCAATTTCAAAATAGGCCAAGCCGGAGAATTTGACTATTCAGGTTCTCAATGCTTAAAAGCATTAAAGGAAGAAGGTATTCAAACAGTTTTGATAAATCCAAATATAGCAACTATCCAGACTAGTAAAGGTATGGCTGACAAAATATATTTTTACCCTGTGACATCTTTCTTTGTAGAAAAGATTATTAAAAAAGAAAAACCAGATGCAATCCTTCTTGCATTTGGCGGCCAGACAGCCTTAAATACGGGTGTTGAACTAGAAGAAAAAGGGATTCTCAAAAAGTATAACGTCAAAGTCCTAGGTACTCAGGTAAAAGCAATAATAAGCACAGAAGACAGAGCTCTCTTTGTCAAAACGCTGTCTGAAATAAACCTAAAAACTCCTAAAGGGTTTGCGGTGACCTCTTTTGAAGAGGCAATGACTGCAGCAGAAAAGATAGGATTTCCTGTGATGGTAAGAATAGCATATGCATTAGGAGGTCTTGGCTCTGGTGTTTCATATACTAAAGAAGAATTCTCAGATAAAGTAAAAAAAGCGTTCTCGTTTGCAGATCAGATACTTATTGAAGAATACTTAGAAGGTTGGAAAGAAGTAGAATATGAAGTTGTAAGGGATAGCCATGACAACTGCATTACAGTGTGTAATATGGAAAACTTTGATCCCATGGGAATTCATACAGGAGAAAGCATTGTGGTTGCGCCTTCTCAAACATTGACAAATTCTGAGTATCATAAGTTGAGAGATATTTCGATTAGGTTAATTAGGCATATTGGCATTGTAGGTGAATGCAATATTCAATTTGCTTTTGATGCACACTCAGAGGATTATAGGATAATAGAAGTGAATGCACGCTTGTCTAGGTCATCTGCCTTAGCTTCAAAAGCAACTGGCTATCCTCTTGCGTTTATTGCAACTAAACTGGCATTAGGCTATTCGTTAACAGAGCTTCAGAACCAAATTACAAAGAAAACAATGGCCTGCTTTGAACCAGCTCTTGATTACATAGTTGTCAAAATACCAAGATGGGATCTCCAGAAATTTAAAAGCGTAAAAAAAGAAATTGGCACAGAGATGAAAAGTGTGGGAGAGATAATGGCTATTGGGAGAAAGTTTGAAGAGACTCTTCAGAAAGCAATAAGGATGCTCAATATAGGTATGGACGGTTTAGTTGCAAACGATGTTAAACTGAATAATATTGAAAAAGAGCTCAAAAATCCAACAGACCAAAGAGTGTTTGTTGTTGCAGAAGCAATAAAACAGGGATATCCTATAGATAAGATATATGAACTCTCGAAAATAGATAAATGGTTCTTATACAAAATAAAAAATATAGTTGAAACTGAAGAAAAGATAAAGCAGTGTAATTCTATGACTATTCCTAAAGGATTAGTCTATGAAGCAAAGATTAATGGTTTTTCTGATGTTCAGATATCAAAACTGCTTAATACAGATGAATTGTCATTTAGAAAAATAAGAAAGGATATGAATATTGTTCCTTGTGTAAAACAAATAGATACATTAGCAGGAGAATTTCCTGCTAAAACTAACTATTTGTATCTTACTTATAATGGAACAACTGATGACATTTCCTTTGGAGATAAAAACCAAGTTATAGTCTTAGGAGGAGGCGCTTATAGGATAGGCTCTTCAGTTGAATTTGACTGGTGCTGCGTTAACACAGTATTAACATTAAGAGATCTTAAGTATCCTACAATTATGATCAACTATAATCCTGAAACTGTTAGCACAGATTATGATATCTGTGACAAGCTTTACTTTGATGAGTTGACATTTGAAAGGGTTATGGATATTTATGAAAAAGAAAATCCTTTAGGGGTTATTGTTTCAATGGGTGGTCAAATACCAAACAATTTGGCAATGAAGTTCCATAACAATAATATAAGGGTGTTAGGAACTGATCCTGAATCCATTGACAATGCAGAGAATAGGCACAAATTCTCAAAACTACTTGATAAGCATAGCATAGAACAGCCATCTTGGAAAGAATTAACAAACACAGAAGAAGCAAAAAAGTTTGCAGAGAAAGTAGGTTTTCCAGTTCTGATAAGGCCAAGTTATGTGTTAAGCGGTGCAGCTATGAGTGTTGTGTTCAATGAGCATGACCTTGAAGAGTTTATATCTAAAGCGTCAGAAGTCAATAGAGAACATCCTGTTGTGATTAGCAAGTTTGTAATGGGTGCTAAAGAGATAGAGATTGATGCAGTAGCTGATAGAGGGGAAATAATTGCTTATGCTATATCAGAGCATGTAGAAAATGCAGGTGTCCATAGCGGTGATGCTACTATGGCACTTCCCCCTCAAAAGACATACCATGAGACAATAAGAAAGATTAAGAAGATTGCTAAAGAGGTTGCTGAGCATCTTAAGATAACTGGACCTTTCAACATTCAATTCTTAGCAAAAGATAATAAGGTAAGTGTGATTGAATGTAACTTAAGGGCGTCAAGATCATTTCCCTTTGTATCAAAGGTGTTTAAAGTAAATTTCATAGAGCTTGCGACCAAAGCAATCATGAATGAAAAAGTGGATAAGATTAATAAGTCGCACTTTGAGCTTGACTATGTTGGTGTTAAGGCTCCTCAATTTTCTTTCTCAAGGCTTAAAGGCGCAGATCCTACATTATCAGTTGAGATGGCTTCTACTGGTGAAGTTGCGTGTATAGGCAATGATATAAGAGAAGCTTTCCTGCTTTCAATGTTATCAGTTGGTTTTGAAATACCTCGAAAGAATATTCTGCTTTCCACAGGGCCAGTTGAAAGCAAAGCATTATTGCTTAAAGGAATTAAAAAGCTTAAGGAGATGGATTATCAACTCTATGCAACCAAAGGAACTGCAGACTTTTTGGAGAAAAATAACATTAAAGCTGAAACTTTACATTGGCCTCTTGAAGAAGAGAAGCCCAATATTGTTGATTTCATAAAAGAAGGCAATATAGACCTGGTGATTAACATCCCAAAAAACTTTGAACGGGAAGAATTAACCAATGGCCAGATTATAAGAAGAACGACAATTGATTTTGATGTTCCTCTTGTGACAAATCCTCAAAATGCAAAGCTTTTAATCGATGCATTGCATGAAAAGAAGTTAGAAGATATTAAAGTTAAAAGCTGGGATGAGTTTAAGTAAATGAAAATATATCTAACAAAAGGCATTGTAAGATTTAAGGATAAGTATTTGCTTCTTAAGAAAGTAAAGGACATGGTTCCAGAAAATGCAGGAAAATGGGAGTGTTCTGGAGGGAAGATTGGTAAGGATGAAGGTCCTAAGAAGGCTTTGTTAAGGGAAATTAAGGAAGAAACCGGTCTTGGTTGTGAAATAGTAAAAGAATTGCCATTTCTAAAAATGAAGAACGATAACTATGAAAGCAGTTGCCATGTTTACCTTGTTCAGTCACCTTCAGATAAAGTGAAATTATCACCAGAGCATTCTGAATATATATGGATAAGACCTGAAGAAGTTAAAGATATGCCTCTTGTTTTATTTGCAGATTTATTATTAGAATATTTTAATCATGCTGAAAAGTATTTAGAATGAAGTTAAAGTTGTTAGGTTGGATTAATATTACTCAATGGTATAATCCCATCCAGGTTGCCAAGCTTTTCTTTTTCTCCAATCTTCTTCAATAGCTTGTTCCCATGTTTTCTTCTTAGTTAAAACATCCAAAGCAAGCTGCGGTGCCTGATGCGCAACAATTGCAATATGCTTACCTTCATAATTATTTTTTAAAAATCCAAGAAAATCAGCAATTCTTTTTCCAACATCCTTATAACTCTCTCCATTAGGAAATGGTTTATCAATATAATCTTCCATTCTATCTTTGAAATCTTTTGCAGATTTCTCTGTAAAATCACCATAATTACATTCTCTTAACCTTTCATCATGGACTATTTTGTATTTTCCGCCAAATCCAAGCTCAGCAGAATCAATAGCTCTTTTCAGATCAGAGCAAAAAACCACATCAAACCGTTTATCAGTAACAAGTTTGCCTAACTCTTTGGATTGTTTAATTCCCAATTCGGACAACTCTCCTGGGGACCATCCTGTAGCCAAACCCTTTTCATTATCAGTTGTAGTTCCATGTACAAAATAGGTTATTATTACTGTCATAATATTAGGGGATAACAAAGAATATTTAACATTTTCCCTTCTTTGTGTGTTTTTAAGTATAACTTTTAGTCTTCAACCACTCTACTACCATCCCCACAACTTTATCTATAGAGACCCCAGAAGTATCAACAACAAAATCATAGTGTTTTTTATTATAATAATTTATCCCATAATACTTCTTATATCGTAGCACCTCACTCTTCATTCTTTTCTTAACATTCTCAATTGTCTTCTCCAAGCTTAAATTATCTTTCTCATCTTTTCTCTTTGCATTAAAAATCCTTTTAGCAGATTCTTCTAAATCTACATCTAAGTATACTTTTATAGATTTAGGAATAAAATAAAATCCAAGCCTTGAATCAATCACAAAATCATCTTTTTTCTTTCCAAGTTCAATCTGCCTCTTATCAAGCTCATCATCAACCCATCTTTCTTTCTCAGCAGTTTTACCTAGTTCTAATAAAGATACATCTTTTTCTTTAGCAATGTCTCTCATGAAGTCTCCTATAGAATAGTGCTTAAGATTTAATCTTTTAGCAATAATCTTAGCAACAGTGCTCTTCCCTGAGCCAGGTTTTCCAGATATAGTTATTATCATAACCATAGTTTTCTCCTCTAAATATAAAAACATTTTTATTCTAAACTAACATTTTACTCATTATGACGCTTTATATTATTGGGTTAGGCCTGAATAATGAGAAAGATATAACTCTTAACGGCTTGGAGGCTATAAAAAAGTCAGATTTTGTCTATTTAGAAGACTATACTTCTTCATTAGGCTGTCCGGTTAAGAACCTTGAGAGATTGTATAAAAAGAAGATAATTCCTGCTGACAGAAACCTTGTTGAAAATGAGGCGGAAAGTACGATACTGAAGAATGCGAAAACAAAGAATGTCTCTTTTCTTGTGATAGGAGATCCTTTCAGCGCAACTACTCATGTTGATATCATGTTAAGGGCAAAAGAGCTTAACATCAAAGTGAAGATAATTAATAATGCTTCAATATTGACGGCCATTGGGATAACAGGGCTTCAACTGTATAAGTTTGGTCAGACAACATCTGTACCTTTTAATAGTAAAGGAATAAAGACTCCTGTGGAAGTTCTAAAGAAGAACCAGAAAATAGGATTGCATACATTATTCTTATTGGACCTTAATCCTGAGAAAGAAGAGTATCTTACTATTAGTGAAGCTTTGAAGTACTTGATAGAGAACAATGTAAGCAAAAATATGTTATGTGTGGGTTGTGCAGCCCTTGGTTCTGATAAGCCTGAAATAAAATCTGGTAAAATAAAAGAGGTGTTAAAAATAAATTTTAAGAAATATCCTCAATGTTTGATAATCCCTGGAAAGCTTCACTTCATGGAAGAGGAAGCTCTTGAAACTTATTCTACTTCTTCCTAAAATAACTATACTCTGAAACAGGTGCATAAGTCATTGATATTAGTGACGCAACGAACATTAAAGTGAATATTAAGCAGAAACTAAGCCCCCATGTTTTGTCAGCATCATAAACCAGATATGCAGAGATTAAGAACCCTATAATACTCATAATCATAAATCCTCCAGATAAAGGAGCTATGCCTGGCCTTTTGATAAGGCTTTTTTTCTTTCTAGACTTCATAAAATACACCTCTTTTTTATATTTAGAATTTTGTTCTTTATAAATCTTTTTTATTCTTCCAGTTTTTGAACTTAATCTTCTCCATAAAGCAAAAAACCTATAAATCCCCTCTGATTCCTTAGTACCATGCACATTTCAACTGAACAAATAACAAGGATTTTTAACATACTTAAATATAATCTAAGAATACATCCAGAAATAGCATCGGAAGAAGCCACAGGCACAGGGGCTAATCTGGAAGTAATCACTGAGTTTACTAAAACAACAAATATTGATCAGGTTGATATTAGCGAAAAAGCCAAAAAAAGGTATAAAGAAGATGTTTACAGAGTAAACCCTATCAAGTTTATTCAAGCTTGTACTTATGACTGGCGCGGTAGAATAAGAAAATATAAAGAACCATCTGAGTAGGCTAATTTAATCTAATTCTCTCAACACCATCTTTCAACTTCATTTCTAAGATGCTCTAACAACTCGTCAATTCCTCCATCAGGAACTTTTATAGGATTGCCTATTTTTAGTGTAATATTCTTTTCTTCATACTTAATGTCAAGCGGTACAAATGTAATCTGTTCTCCATAAGCTTTCTGGCTCTTCATAATGTTCTTCACATTAGCTCTTCCTATCTCAACTTCCTTTTCATTCCTTCTTGTGCCTTCAATATGCGTAATAATTATTTCATCTCTTGCAAGAAGATTAGGGATATCATAACCATAAATGTCATCTTCCCTTTCCCTTGCAGCCTTTATAGCTTTCCTTCTGCCATACTTTCCAGCGAGGATCATCATCTCCTTATCTCTAATTATACTAATTCCTCCCAAAGGTTCAAATAACCAGTTAGGCAGGCTGCCTTTCATAATATAATTTCCTTCTCTACATAACTTCCTTTTCAATAGAATTCCTTCTAAAGGAATATCAATCCATTTTTGATGATTAGGCAGAAGCACAAACCCTTTATCTCTTAAGCCCCAAAGTCTCTCTTTATGTTCATAGGATATGTTATAAGTGCTTCCTAGAATCAAAGAAGAAACATTTACACCAATATATGTGGGGATTGTTTTTCTTTTTAACCTATAATCAGCATTATAAACTTCCATAATTCTTTGGATTAAAAATCTATTATATAAACACTTCTCCAATAGAATATATATTTCTGATTAGCTCAACAAATCTTCTTATACTATTATCTCAGTCTCTATCTTCTCCAAGTCACAGAAATCAGAGGCAAAATTATAAGCCCCAGCATTAAGGAATATTATATTATCACCTACCTTTGGGTTGTTAAGATAAACTCTATACCTGAACAGATCCATTGAGCAAGGTGTTTCTCCTTTGATAACGTAAGCATTTCCTTCATCCTTATTCAGTTCGTTTTCAACAACTAGTTTAACAGGCACAATCAATGCATCCAAATCAGAATTATAAATAGAGGCATTCACAATAATATTATTCTCATGGACGCCTTTGATATATGTGATGAGCTTGATGGCTGGAGCAGCAATAAATCTTCCAGGCTCAATCATTAGTTTTATGTTGCTCTTATTAAGGAAATTCTTTAATTCATTAATTCTTTTAAAAATGGAATTTAATACATCAATGTTAGTGTTTGCGTAGGTAGAAGGAAGCCCACCTCCTATGTTTAATACGTCAATGTTTTCTAGTGTGTCTTTATCAAACATGTTTGAAATTTCATAAGTCAGGTTCCATTCAGCCATATTCTGTGTCTTCCTATGGAAGTGTATCCCTAATGAAGTTATGTTTGGATTTCCTTTTAATTCCTTTATCTTTTTGCTGACGATTTCACTTGGCATTCCAAACACAAAATATTTCTCAGTTCTGATAGAGTTTTCTTTAAGCTTAACCCTAAGCATAAGTTCTATCTTAACATCTTTTTCTTTTAAGTAGTTAAGCAGAATATTGAGGTCATTCTCATTATCAATAATGAACCTGGAAATTCCCTGCTTGATGAGTTTATCAATAAGTTCAGTGTTCCAAGCTTGAGCAAGAAATAAAATCCTTGACTTGTTTTTGATATGTTTTAATTCGTTTGTTGTATGAATACTAAATAATGAATTAGTGTTCTCTTCTAATATGCCTGTGACTATAGGATTAGTTTTTGAACTATAAGAAACGATATCAGCTATTTCTTCTGTTATCTTATATTGTTCTAATGCTTTGCTTTTAGATAAAATAAATTTTGGTTTTTGCATTATGGTTCACTTCTTGTCCTTCAAAATTCCATCTTCTTCTAATTCTTCTAACGCATTAATCATGGCTAAAGGGAACATGATAGTTACATCTCCTATGACTGTTGTTATATCGCTCTCATCTTTTACTTTGCCCCAGGATTTGGCTTCATTGGTTGTAGCTCCGCTCATTGAACCTGAACTTTTATGTGCAGTGGTCATATATACAGCATATTCAGCTCCGCCGTTAAGAAGTGTGCTGAGAATGGCATGATGCTTGGATACACTGCCTCCCAGTGCGATTACTGCTTTCTTTTCATCATGGCTCGTGGAGAGCAGGATGTTTCCAAAGTCTTTTACAACGTCTATAATGAAGTCCTTGTGCTTCTGCTGGAATAGATAAAGATGAAACCCAAATGCTCCATCGGTAATAGCAGGGCAAAAAATTGGAACATTGTTCTTAGCAGCCTGGTAAAGAATAGAATTTTCATCATTTAGCATTAATCCTATTTCTTTTAGCATTCCTGATACAGTCCATTGCTTTTGCTTTGCATATAATTTGTCAAGAATAGGCATAATAGAATCCTCAAAGTTCATATAGCTTTCATTGTTAATTAGAAGGTTGCCAATACGGTTTATACCTTTCTCATGAAGCTCAACATCGTCATTCTCAAAGCTGCCAATAGAGAATTTTTCTCCTTTTGCTTTCATAATATCTTCTTCAATGCCTCCTACAGTTGTTACGATGATATTAGCCATTCTGAGTTTGATAACCTGTGCAAAAAAACCTCTTAACCCTGAAGTGACCATGTTAGAAGTGAAAGTGAGAAATATCTTAGCATTGTTTTTTTTCATCTTAACGATAACATCGCTTGCTTTCTTTAGTTCAATGCTCTGAAATCCAATATTCCCATAACTACTCACAAGCTCTTTAACGCTCATACCTTTTTTCCATTTAAAATCATTAACAAATGCCATTTTAGACCTCCAAATAAGCTTAAATAATATTAAAAAATGCTAGAAATATCTCTATAATACTCTCAGATTAAAACTTGAATATATGTAATGATATCTTGAGTTCATATAAGAATAAAATGAGTTTTTGTTTATAAAGGTTTGCTCAAAATCTCTTTACTTCTCTTATATTCCAACCCCCTCTCTTCAATTAATTTAATGATTTTCTGCTTATGTTCTCCTAAACCTTTCCAATCCAGTACAACTAGTTCAGCTTTAGGCACAGTCCTTTCTATAGCTTGTCTTAATAGATTTTCATTAAGAACCTCTAACATATACTTGGGACAAATATGGCCTACTGCGTAGTTTGAATTTAGCATAATCTTATTAGCAGTATGATTATAATGGCTTCCTCCTATAACAAAGCAGGATTTTCCTTTCTTGATATCTTTAGAGAGAATTTCCATTATTGTTTTAGCGATTATATCTCCTGAATCTTTATTCTTCCATTCTTCTAAAGAAGAGCCAATCTCAATAAAAAAGCAGGGTTTGTTTAGAAAAGGGCCATGATGGGTACATTCCATTGTGATTTCGTGCTCAGTGTTTTTAGCATTTTCAGTTAACCTGACAAAAGCTTCTTTCAGGTAAAGAGCTGGTGCAACACATAGTTCCTTGTCAGAACCACCTGCTTCTGCTTTACTCCAATTGCCTGGAGCATGGCAACTTAAAGAGCTAACACCTTTAGCACTCTGATGTTTTGTAGCGAACACAAACAAATCAGCATCAATCTCTTTGTCAATGTTTTCGCAATAGATTGATTCTTTGTTTGCTGTGTAAAGCTTAATGTTGTTTAACTGGTAAATGCTATTTTCCTCGAATTTTTCGTCTAATTCTTTAAATCTGAATAGATTAATTAAGGAATTTTTGATGTTCAACCCTGCAGGATCCTTCTTAGAAACAATGATTACAAACTTCATAATCATAGTAAATCACTCTAATTAATAAAAACTCCGTTATAAGCTGTTTCCAGATGCTACCTTTAAATATGATGGATGGTTTTTCTATGTTATGAAAGAACAATTAGAGCTATTTGGAGACTTACCAAAAGAAGAAACACCTAGATTGAACACTAAAAGAAATTATGGCATATTGAAGGAAGATTTAGATTTGTTCAATTATAGACAATCACAAGAAATATATTTTGGTTATCATAATATATTCATGCCTCATGAAATGATGCAAAGTTTAGATGCTCCTGAGATAACAGTTATTTTTCAGGGAGGATATGTAATAAAAAAGATGCCTGAGCTTTTTGAAGCCCTTAAGAAAGAATTCTTTGAAATCATTATCCCTGAAATGAATAAAGTTGTGTATAGAAGGTCAGCAGGCGCAAGAACATATAAGGATGCTGATACTTCATATACTCCTCATCGTGATAAGGGGATAAGCCAGAAAAGAAGATTATTCTCGCTTGATGAAAAAGTTAAACAACAGTTTATGGATTCATTCAGGAAGAATTATATTGGTTCTCTTGAAGAAGGTTATGGTTATGGATTCGAGGATGTTAAGTATGAGAGATTATATAAAACCAGTAACTTCAATTTTATTAAAAGAACATATGAAAAAAATGTCTCAGGAAACACTTGAACTCTCTGCAAGAAGATATGCTCCAACTTATTATGCTAGTCCTACTACAAGGATAGTTCTGCCACCAGAATCGTTTGCTATAGGCAGTTTCTTTAGAATGCCTCAACCAGATAAATATGTCTCTCTCAAATCATGGCAGGAATCAAGAAAAGAAAGTAAAGACCACTTCTGTGAACTAAAGGATGATTATCAAATATCTATTAATGAGAGAACTCCCAAAGGAAGATATAAAAAAATAAGAGAAAATATTTTATCATTAAAACCTTCTGAGTTGTTATTTGCCTTAAAGCAAAAGATGCGTTCTGAATTGGGCAGTTTTAACTTATGGAATGTGGGAGGTAATGGTGTCATATATCCAACTAAAAAAACTGACCAACCTTATACAGGCACGGTTGTTATGACTGCGAATATAAAATCCATGGACAGCGCTGTTAAAAGTGATGTACTTAAACATTGGTTTGTAAGCATAACAGGGCCTTTTATCAAAGGCAAAGAATTGAGCCTGACAGACCTTTACTGTGGCTGCCAGGATTTCAGATGGAACAATACTAAAGAAGGTCCCATAAATATAAACACAGTGTGCACTCATATTGCAGCTTTAATGGATTTTGCAAAAGAGAACCCAGAAGATATAAGGAATTACTTAAATACAGGCAAAGCTAAAGATTCTGAAGTTTTCCTTCCGTTTAATTTTAATGGTTCAGACCTTTATATAGATATATTAATAGACCATCTTTTTAATAATACTAACTTCTCTGAGATAAGCCAGCGTATATTAAAAAATCCAGAAATTTATACACCCAGATTAACAGACCTTATCAAAGAAGAAAAAGTATTTTATGATGTTTTAGTCCAAAGAAATGCTAAGAGAAATAGTGATCCTAAGAACACAGATCCTTTTGACTCATTGTCTCATAGCCTGAAATCTATTTTAGGAAAGAAAGGCTATAGGCTGAAGGGACATTGTATAGAATTTAAAGATACAGAATATCAAACTGTTTCTCTAAGTTATGAAAGGGGGCCTTATATAAGAAGAATACTCTTTAATGAAAAATTCCCACCAATAACCACTCTAAGAAGAAAACTTCCTAACCAGGAAGTAAAAATATTTGACTCAGACACTACTTCTAATCATCCATTTAGTTATCTATTTGAGCCGCAAGAAGTACTAGACGACAGAACAAGGAAAAAAACCCTTTTTGAAGTAAGAATGCCTTTTGGTCTAAAAGTTCCAAGAGTATTATGGAGAGATTATGCAACAACTATCCATAAATATAGTTCTGGAGGGATAGAAGGAGTTATATCTAAAGTAAGAAATAGAAGAAAAATTCCTAATCAAAAAGTTCTTATTGCCTGGCTGGAAGCGTTAAAGGCAGGATAAAGAAAGCTTTTTATTCTTAGTTTGAATATTAATTTCATGAACAACTTAATGCAACTTTATAATCAGCTTTATAACAAGTTCGGCTCTCAGGGCTGGTGGCCTGTGACAAAGAAAGACAGCGTAAAACCTACTTATCATAACAAAGAGCTGTTAACAGAGAATCAAAAGCTTGAAATCTGTTTTGGGGCAATTCTTACACAGAATACTAACTGGAAGAATGTGGAGAAAGCTATTGTTAATCTAAATAAAGAAAAGTTGATAAGTATAAATAAGATAATCAACACTTCGCATGAAAAGTTAGCTAGCCTAATTAGAAGCGCAGGCTACTTTAACCAAAAGGCTGTTAAGCTGAAAATATTCTGTGAATATTTAGAAAGAAATTATGATTCAAGTTTTGATTTATTCTTCAAAAAGCCAATTAAAGAGCTAAGAGAAGAGCTTTTGTCAATAAAAGGTATTGGACCTGAGACAGCTGATTCAATTATTCTTTATGCTGCCCAGAAACCTATCTTTGTGATTGATGCATATACTAAGAGAATCATGCATAGGCTGGGTTATTGTGATGAGAATGATAGTTATGATGAACTTCAAGAAGTGTTTACCTTATCTTTACCTAAAGATGTTAAACTATTCAATGAATATCATGCACTTTTAATCCAGTTTGGCAAAGAATACTGCAAGAAAACCTCTCTATGTAAAGAATGCTTCTTAGGAAACCATTGTAAGCAAATACTCTCTAATCCCCTCAAAAAATCATAATCTTTATAAACAATCCCGCTTTTTTAAAAGTCATGGCAACAAAGAAAGCTTCAGTGGGTTCATTACAAAAAGGTTCTTATGTTATAGTAGAGGGTCATGCATGTAGAGTAGCTGATACCCAGACTTCAAGGCCTGGAAAACATGGACATGCAAAAGTAAGGATGAGCGCAGTAGGCTTGATTGATGGAAAGAAAAGAGTAGTGGTTATGCCAGGTCATGATCAGGTTGATGTTCCAATCGTAGAGAAAAAGAATGCTCAAGTATTATCAATTCAAGGAGATACAGCAAACGTAATGGATATTGAAAGTTATGAAACATTCGATTTGAAAATTCCTGAGGAATTAAAGAATGATTGCGTAGAAGGAGTTAAAGTATTATATTGGGATATATTAGGCGATAAAGTAATGAAACAGATACGAGGAGAATAATAAATGGCAAAATTTCCAGAAGCTCAGGCAAGACTGTTCAAAAATAAATTTGTATGCAGAAAGTGCAAGACAGTTGTAAAAGCATTTAATATGCTTGTTATACAAGGTAAAGTAAAGTGCAAGAAGTGTCATGGTAAGGCTTTAAGGCCGTTAAAAAAATAGGTGAACTTTATTTTTATATAAAATGGATATTCAATCAATCCTGGCAGTAGTATTTATTCTTATTTTGTCTTTGTTTCTTTTATCAAAGAGAAAAAAAATACAATTTCAGAAAGTTCTTACACCTTTAATCTATTTTGTGATGTATAGGACAAAGTTAGGCTTAAAGACTATGGATAAGATAGCAGAGAAATTCTCTAAGCCTTTGAAATATCTTGGTTATATAGGTATAGTAATCGGTTTTATAGGCATGGGTTTCCTTGGATGGTCTTTAGTGAGCAATATCTACAAATTATTAACTTTACCATCTGCCCCTTCAGGTGTGGGCATAATCCAACCATTTAAGGCAGGTGTAAAAGGAACAGTTTATGTACCTTTCTTTTATTTCATAATCTCTGTGTTTGTGATTGCTGTAGTGCATGAATTTTCTCATGGCATGATGGCAAGGCGGAATAATATCAAAATCAAGTCAAGCGGGTTTGCTTTCTTTGGCATATTATTGCCTATACTTCCTGCAGCTTTCGTAGAGCCTGATGAGGAAGTGCTAAAACAGAAAAAGAAGAGAGTTCAATTATCTATATTTGCAGCTGGACCTTTTTCTAATATAGTGTTGGCTTTTGTTGTACTTTTCATTACATGGGCAGTTTTAGCGCCCTTAGTATCATCTGCTATAGACTATGATGGCATTTTGATTACTGGCTTAGCGGAAGGTGAATTCCCTGCAGAGAAAGCAGGAATGTCTGGTGATGAAGTGATTACTAATGTAGAGAACACGCCTATTGACACAATTGCAAATTTTACTAGAGTGTTAGAAGAAAACTCTCCAGGAGATCAAATATCTGTCACAACAAACAAAACAGAATATCTTGTGACTCTTGCATCTAATCCTGAAGACAAGGATAAGCCTTATTTAGGAGTCTTGATACAGCAAAACACAAAAATTAATGAGACTTTTACTCAGAAATATGGCAGCATAGCTCCAAAGGTTTTATTCTGGATATTTGGCTTATTTTCATGGCTATTCATTCTAAACCTTGGCATAGGCATCTTTAATCTAATCCCTATTGGTCCAATAGATGGCGGCAGGATGATGCAGGTTGCATTGCATGGCATATTCAAAGAAGAAAAGAGAGCAAACAAGGTCTGGAAGAGCATAAGCATCTTTTTCTTCCTTCTTGTAATAGCTAATTTTGTAATAGTGTTTGTTAAGTAATTCTTGAATCCTTTTTTAAAATGAATATGTAAAACTTATAAATGCTTCATTATTCCTCTCTATTAAGTATTTAACATTCAAAATGGAATACCTACATACTCATACTAGGATAGATTCTGGCTGCTCTAATTGGGGTCCTATACCAGATTCAGAGCAGGTTATTGTAAATAGCAGTAAAAGGATATTAGTATTATTATACTCTGATTATGTAGTTGTTCCAGGAATTATTCAACAATATAAATACAAACAAACTTATCATGGCATGAAAGTTTCAAAAGTAACATCTGTTTCTGAATCAAACAGAAAGAGTATAGACTCAATTATTAGAAGAAACATAAAAGGAGTTAAAAGTCCATACAAAAAAAGAAATTCTACTTACCCTATAAACTTTTGGAAGTAATAATCTTTCCAAAACTCTCTAACTTCTCTCCATCTAAAAGCTTTCTTAGAATATCTTTTAACTCTTTAATCTTCACCCTAATCTGCTTTGTGGTATCTCTTGACCTAATAGTAACCTGCTTGTCCTTCAAACTGTCAAAGTCGAATGTAACGCAGAAAGGAATACCTACTTCATCAGATCTTGCATATCTTTTTCCTACAGAACCTGCGGTGTCAAACTGACACATAAAATCATTCTTTAATGAATCATAAACTTTTCTTCCATTATCTTTGAGCTTTGTGGCCAGAGGGAAAATTCCTATCTTAACAGGAGCGAGATTAGGATGCAGCTTGAGAACAATGTTACCTCTTTTTTTATCATCATTATAAGCATCAAAGAGGAAAACGAGCATTGCCCTTTCAACACCCTGAGACGGTTCAGCAACAACGTGAGGAACGACTTTCTTGTTTGAATCATTGTCAAATAAGCTTAAATCTGTTTTAGATACTTTAATATGCTGCTGTAAATCAAAATCTGTCCTGTTTGCCATACCTTGCAATTCTTTCCAGCCAAAGGGAAATTTATAATCAAGGTCCCATGTATCTAAAGCGTAATGGCTAAGTTCTTCAGCTACATGCTGTCTTATCCTGAAATTATTAGGATTAGCACCTAAGTCAACAAACCATTTATGTTCAGTTGCTAACCAATAAGCGTGCCATTCGGTCTTAATAATTTTCTTCTCTAATGCTTTCTTCATTGTCATCTTAACAGCATCTTTGTCTTTCTTTTGCAGCTCTGCTGATAAGACGTTGATTTCATAGTCAAGAACTTCTTTAATATAAGGACACTTTTTGATTTTATCAGGGTGCACAAAATATTCAATCTCCATCTGCTCAAATTCTCTGCTTCTGAAAAGAAAGTCTCTGGGAGATATCTCATTCCTGAAAGCCTTGCCAATCTGAGCAATCCCAAAAGGGAGCTTCACTCTTGCATTCTCAGCGACAAGCCTGAAATCAGCGAACATCAGCTGTGCAGTCTCAGGCCTTAAATAAGAAACATTCCCATCCACAGGCCCAACGTTTGTCTTGAACATAAGATTAAGATCTCCAACAACATTATACTCTCCACCGCATTCACATTTGACTTTTCCAACTTCATTCTTATCAAGTTTATTATCTTTTTTGCATTCTTTGCATCTAACATAAACATCAGAAAAGTTATCAATATGGCCTGAAGCTTTCCATACGTTAGGATTGGTTATAATGCTTCCATCTATGCCTACAATGTCTTCCCTGCTCTGAACATGGAACTTCCACCATTCTTTCTTGATATTGTTCTTAAATTCTACACCTAATGGCCCAAAGTCCCAGAATCCAGCCAAGCCTCCATAGATTTCTCCACTAGGATAAACAAAGCCTTTCTTCTTACAGAAGGTTGCCATGTCAAGAATAGATATTTTATCTGCCATAAAAGACAGATAAGAGGATTAGCTTATAATATTTTCTTTTTTAGTGTGTTTTCATAAAAAATGTCAGAATAAGATTAATAAAAATAATAGAAAAAGTAGAGTTTATCTTCTCTTCCTTGTTTTCCTGCTTTTGCCAGCTTTTCTTCTAGCCTTCCTCTTTGGCCTTGCAATCTTCTTTGCTACTCTTCTTGTTAATGGTTTAGCTCTTCTGGCAGCTTTTCTTATAATAGTCCTAGCTTTCGGCTTGGCTTTCTTAACTGCTCTTTTAGCAGCTCTCTTTATAGTTCTTTTAACAGATTTCCTATCTTCTCCAATTCCTTTAAGAATTTGATCAATGATATATTCTCCTTTCTCCTCGTTTCTTTTGCCAATACTATAGAATTTTTTAACTTTGTTTTTAGCTTTCTTTCTACTCCATGTAAAAGCTCCTAAACCTACAAGAAGCCCCTTTTTAATCTTATTAATCATACTAATCACCCCTTCTTTATACAAATTCTGGAACTTTATGTTTATAAAGTTTTTGTTTTGATATAAAGAACTTAAATCCTTTGTTTATTCCTTTACAACTTCTATCTGGCCAAACTTACCTGTTGAAAGTTGTTTTTCGCCTTGCCATTCACCCACATAACCATTTATTATATGGACTTTATCACCTACTTTTACTTTATCAATGTCATCATTCCAGAGTGTGAGCTTGATTTCACCACTTTCGTCTTTTGCTGTGGCATTAGCTACCTTGCCCTGCTTGCCAAACTTTTCAAATTCTTTTGGTTCGCTAACTTCTGTTATTTCCACAACAATATCAACATTACCTTGTCTTGCTTCTAAATCTTTTATCATGTTTCTTCACCTC
>CEPX01191088.1_pt1 | contig 19934 bp, 25 predicted proteins | sample 361361 | NCBI WGS metagenome assembly CEPX01 (sample SAMEA2619974, study PRJEB7988) | marine metagenome | biome: marine biome (ENVO:00000447); feature: mesopelagic zone (ENVO:00000213) & marine oxygen minimum zone (ENVO:01000065); material: "saline water (ENVO:00002010), including plankton...
CATCATCAAGATACATTGTTATGTTTGGCATTTGTTATCACCTTTCTTCCGATTAACGTAATTTATTCTATGGCTTTTAACATATTGTCTAACTCATCTTCATGTATGTTTCTATAACCCCGTCCATCATATATTTTGAATAATACATAGTTCTTCCCTAGCTTTATATAATCTATCTTTGAATCCCAACTAAAAAAACCAGTTAAGATTGTCAATACAATAGCTATAGATAAAGATATTGCTCCGAATTCTGTTTTAATATATTCAAAATATCCTATCTTAAACCAATTACTTGTTTTTATTGCCCATATTAAATGAAGTATAAATCCAAATAAAATAACCCCAAGTCCAAAACTGCCTATATCAAAATAAGGTTCTTTTTGCCAGATACTACCATCTTTATAATACCATCCTTCAAAATGAGAGGCAAGTTTATTACCTATATATTCTGAAGACTTATCAGTTTCTATATACAATTCATCTTTACCTCTTACACTCATTCTTCTTTTCCGAGCCTCTTCTGCTCTTTGTGCATTTTGTGCTAGAAATACTGCACCACCCACTGCTGTTATACTCATTTTAATATCACCTCTTTATCAAAATGAGGAGATAATTTGTTTTTTATTAACTCCCTACATTCAGGGCAAACACTATCAGTTGTATCAAATACTGTTCCACACTTACAAGTTTTTATGTTCATAAAACTTTAGGCAGGATACCCACTAATTTATTAGTGGGAGGAATGCCGTTACCTCCATCTTGTTTAGTATCAAGAGAAAGAAGTGTTTTCTGACTTAATCTCTTGTTAATAATATCACAATACTCTTTATTAATTTCACAACCAACAAAATCAAAACCTTTTTGTTTTGAAGCCAATAAGAAACTTCCACTTCCAGCAAATGGGTCAAATATTTTATCACCTTTATTAGCAAACTTATCTAATATCCATCTTCCTAATGCAACTGGTTTTTGTGTTGGGTGGTGTCTTTTTTCTTTCCAAGACATATTTTCTTGTAACATACCTGACCATCTATATTTAAATTTTCTAACAGCTTTATCAAAAGAACACCACGCTAATTCACAATCAGCAAAATCAGTCTCTCCATTATCTTTATCCCATACAATCCAACAGGATGATGGTGGCAAGTATGCAGTCATATAGTTCCCACCAAAAATAATCTGGTTTTTTGATATTCTTAACATTTCTTTAAAATGTTCAGATGAAGGAATATCGTTATCCCATTCATAACAGCCATAATCAATATGTTCAGCAACACCACCACCTTTTCCCATATTTAACTTATTTCTCTTAATTCCATAAGGAGGGTCTGTGATAATTAAATCAAAATAGTTATCAGGAAGTTTCTTCATAATAGTTAAACAATCCTCGTTATAAACTGTATTGATTTCAAGCATTGAAATCACCTATCTTAGTTTTAGTTTTTTCCATTTTATCTTTCTGGAAACTACCGACTTTAGTCGGATTAGAGGATGTCATTTAATTCACCTCTTTTTTTAAAATCTTAATCATCTCTTGCTTTACTTCTTTCTTCTTACCATCTTCCAATTGTAAGAACTTTACATACACATCATCATCAAGATACATTGTTATGTTTGGCATTTGTTATCACCTTTAATTCGTTATGTAACTAACTAACCTATCCACATATATAAACCTTTCTACATAGTCGGACTAACCCCCTAATATCGCCTAAGACCACATAGCCTTTAATAGAATAAATAGACCTGTCGGTATAATTCCGACCACTGCTATTAACTAATAATAGGGAAAAATTCCGAATGCTTGTCGGGATAAGACAGACATATAGAGAAATATCATATATATACCCTATAATAGATATAGTAATATAGATAATAGAGTATAATAACATTTATTAAATAATCCATTATATATAGATGTAATAAATGTTTTACATATCAAAGTATAGGGGATGATAAAAATGAAGTACCATGATAATTTAAATCCAAAAGATATAAAGAACTTAAATGTTAGAAGAGTCTTTGCTACTAAAAGAATGTATAAAGGAAAGGAAAGAGTGCAGAGATTAGTATCAATACCTAAAGAGTTGTCATACCAACATGGAGATTTAGTTATTATATTACCTTATAATAAAGAGGAATGAAAATGTTGAAAGCCACCATAACTAATGCCCTTACTAATAAGATTGAAAAGAAGATAGACTTTGAATTGTCTATAGATATTGTTCATAGGAATAATATTTATACCCTTTCTAAAGTAAACTCTGAAGGATTTTGTAGAGATTATTATGAAATGAAAGGATATGATATTCTAAGAATCACTCCAAATATAAGGAAAAAAGAAAAAGGAATTAAAAGAGATCTTGAAGAAATTAATAAGATTCTAAATAAATTTAATACAGAATTAAAGTATAATCCTTTATTTGAAACAGGACAACCAGATTATCTTATGTATAATGATAATGAATTTTTCTTTGTTGAAGTTAAACTTAATTTGGATTTTTTGAAACCAGATCAAATCAAATGGATAGAACATCATAACCTCCCTACTAAAATATTTCATATAAAAACTGATGTACCTGCAATTTAAGTGTCCGATTCCTGTAAGTATCGGACAAAAAACATACAAAACAAAGGGTAAAATGCTATGAATATGCCTACAATGTCTAACATTCCAAACAAACAGGACAAGCAGTTAGTTGTAAAAAGGAACGTTCCAAAAGCAGATAAATATATCCCAATGGAAATAGTTAGACAATTGTATGATATAATTGATGATAACAGAGATAAATTCTATATCATGTGGCACATCGAAACAGGAATTAGGGTGTCAGACTTAGTAGGGCAGAAAAAACGCAATAGGAAAGATAGAGAACTAGGACAAGAAGAAAAGAACATTGATTGGGATAATAACCGTATTTGGACTTATGATCATAAAAAGAATAAGTGGAGATGGGTTTACTTCCCACAAAAAGTGAGAGCAATATTAAAGATATGGCTTAAAGAAAGACAAAATAGAGAAATTAAATATAGGCAACTATTCCCATATAGCGAAAAGACCTGTAACAGAATAATAAAAAAATGGTGTAAAAAATTGAATTTTAAATATAGTGATGATGTAGCAAGTCATTGGTGTAGGCACACTTTTATTAGATTATCAAGAAAAGCAGGTAGAGATATTAAATTAGTCCAACAAAACACAGGAGATACAGTTCAAACTATACTAGAATGGTATTCAACACTATCATCTGAAGATATGAGGAAAGGACTTGAAGAGAAGCCATTAGTTAATCTAACTTAGACTTCTCAGGCATCTTAAATTTTATCCTATCCTTTTCTGCTTCTTTAGATTCCTTATCCATCATCCTCTCTAAATATCTACTATAACCCCTTTGAATAGCTACATAAGACATACCGATACCTAATTTAATAGGCATTTCTTTCCACATATAACTTTCTTTCTCCCTTAGATAACCTATTAAATGATAGAATCTATCAATATACTTATTGACTTTATCATCTTTCTTTTTGAATATACCTTGAATAGCTTTATCTTTCCTTCGTTCATACTCTTCTTCATCAATACCAAGCTCAGAAATATTCTTTATTCTAGACTCACCTATAAAGCTACTATCACAATCTTTAGGATAACTCCAAGTCTTTATACCTTTAAAATATAGATACCTTTTCTGTTCATAATTATAGAACCTATAATACCCTCTTTTAATACCATCTGGGCTGAAAATATGAATTAATGCTCTTGGTCTACCTAACGCAAAATAACGTCTTAAAAGATAGAAATAAGGCACTACAAGGTATATAAACAGCCTCTTCTTTCTTATCAAAGTAAAATACTTAATTAGTAGGTTCTGCATCTCAGTCATAGCATCTGTACTCAATCCTGCCAAGACAAACTCATCACATAAAATAGAATCACCAGGGTTAGCATTTTGAATAGCTTTCTCTATTTGTTTTGATGTCCAAGCTATAGAATCTATATTAAACGTGCTTTTGCCTGTTTTCTCATTATAAGCCATATAATAACAACATTTAGCAGCTAATACGGTCTTGCCAGAATTATGAGTAATAATGCTATTAGCCAATATAAAATTGTTATAATATGGTACTTTCAAATCATAAGTTTGTTCTTTCCCAATATGTTTTATGGATTTTACCTTAGAATTATAACTTTCACAACAAATATAACCTGATTTTATATTAGATAATTTCTCTTCTATGATTTTATTATCTCTAATTATAAAGAATTTGTGATCTTTTGTTGCTTTTACAATTTTACCATCTTCTAACTCTAATTCAAATACTTCTTTTATCCCACTATTAATAACTATAGCTGGAACAAATAAACTTGTATTCTGTTCAAAATCTTTACTCCATACAATTTCTTGCCTATTACAATCTTTTAATTGCTTTAATCCTTCTTTTGTCACTATTTCAGTTTCACCAGAAAGACAACCCTCCATTCCATCTCCTATCATAATACCATCCCATTTATTCCTTATAGCTTCTTTTAATAAATCAAGATTACTCTTTAAATATGGATGTATCCAAAATTGTTTATCTGTTACTTTTAACATTTTAATCAAACCCCTGCCCTATTGCTTTATGTGGATTAAATATCTTTTTGAAAGGCAGTTCTACATCTTTCATATTCTCAAATAATGTTATTTGGCTTTTTTCAAGCTCAGATAAAATCTTTATCATATTCTTCTTATGTTCAATCCTTGTTTTTTTACCTTTTGTTTTAGACATTTCTACGTTAAGAAGCTGATGCATCTCTTTAGATTTTGTTTCTATAAGTTCTTCATATAGATCTTCTTTAACTTTCTCTTTCTTTATATAAGGTCTTACTTTTATGTATAGCTGTTTAAGATATTTGTAGTAGACTATTATAGATTTATAATCTTGATAACTGGCTTTTATAGATTTATCACAGACTTCATCCTTTAAATTGAACAAAATCTCATAGAATTTGTTACCATCAAAATATTTTACTGATTCATCTGCTACCTTAACCACCCCATAACCGATATACTGCGTAAAAACCTAATAGAATTAATACAATAGCTAACACTTTATAAAATATTACTTCATAATCTATTCTAACCGCCTCCAGTTAATTATATCTTGTGTTTATGCCCTTTTGCTACAGATGTGAATCTGCCTTTCTTTTTTCTTTTGACTTTCCTTGTTGCTTTCTTCTTTCTCTTAGCTTTCTCTGCTACAACATAATAGGCATTTCGTTTATATGCACCATCAATGGTTGGTCCAGAACTTCTTAATATTCCTGAACGATAACCATTTTCTTTTAAAAGTGCCATATATTTGTCTGCATTAGATTTCTTTGAAAAAGCAACTTCATACCCTTTTTTTGAAAATCTTATTAACTTTGTTTTTAATGTCATTTTAATCCTCCATTAATCAAATACAACCCTAAAAGATTTCTTCTTTTTTCTTCTCTTAACTACTCTCTTCTTTCTTCTTTTCACTACTTTCTTTTTTCTTTTCTTTCTAGGTTCATCATCAAATCCTTGAATTGAACCTGCTACTTTTGAAAGTTTTTGTGTTACAGCTAATATTCCAGCACCTATTTTCTTGCTTTTTTGGATAACTGCTTTTCTTTGAGCATCATGTTTAGCTTTCTGCATCTTCTTTTCTTTAATTCTCTTTGCCAAGAACCTTTTTTCTTCTGGTGAAAGTTTTAATTTCATCGCATCTCTAGCCTTACGTTCAAGTTTGTCTATCTCTATTCTTTTTCTTAGAGACTTTTCTTCAGCCATCCTCTTCTTCTTTGCCATGATGATTCTAGCTTTTAACAACTTCTTTTTAAAACTGTGTAAAAATACCATTTTTATCCTCCTTTTATCCATAAGGGTTTCTGAATATAGGTCTAGACCTTCTTCTTACCCTTGTTATCTTCAATAGTTTATGAGTATGACCATCAGCTCGTAAAGCCATCATGCCTTTTATCCTATGCTTATGACCACTATTAATAGTGGTAAACATCTTACCCCTCATCCATTTGTGGCGGTGACCATCGTTCTTGCTTGTTAGCATCATCTTTACCATTTTCTTTTTTCTCCCAAAAAAATATAAATATAATAATACCATCTTATTTCTTGGCTGCGACCTTCCATGCAGCGAATATACCTGTTACTGTGAAACACAGTATAACAATCGTTGTACTTATCATACCATCACCATCATATTGGGTTAATCTGAACATTAAAGCTACCAAAGAGGTTATGAAACTACCTGCGATTAAAGCAGCATATATGTTGTTACCATACCGTTTTATAGCTGTCACAGTTACAGCAAATATCAAGATTAACAACCCATAAGCCAACCATTGATTACTGATTACATTAGTCTCAAAGAATAGCCTAACTATACTCATGTTCCCTGTATTCTGTATTGCTGTTAAATTGTATATTGCCATTTTCTTACGGTGTTATCTTTAACCAAGTTCTGATTCCTAATATTACTAAAGTTATAAAGATTATCGAAAATATTAAACCTATAAGCCACGCAGGTACAATAATACCAATAATACTACTTATCGCATTTTGGATATTCAAAAATATGTCTTTTACTCCACCAAGCACCTTAACAACCTTATATATTGCTAACATACCATCATCTATTACACCTATACCAGTTATTGAAACATTTGTTAATTCTGCATCAGTCCTTAACTTATCTACACTATCATTTAAAGCTCTAAAATTACTATTATTTAAAGTATTATTATCAGTTATAGCATATTCATTAAAACTATCATTAAGGACAACAGCACCACCTATAGCTACTATTGCGAAAACAATTATACCCATTATTACACTATGATATGTTATTTCTCCCATTTTATTCTTCTCTTTTACTTTGTATTATAAATGCTAATATGATTGCTATTACAAAAATTACTATACCTGATCCAATATCAGTTTTTGCCATAGAGGATAAATTTACTAAAGGGGTTATGGTAGCTATGAAAAATACTCCACCTGAAGCGATTATACTTATAACAGGTGTTTTTATGAAAGCTAAAAAGACTAACAACATTATTAAATAAGTCATATATAAACCAAGATTACCAAAATCTGGAGTAGATGTTATCTTGAAAGTGATATGATATGTATCTACTACTTTCTGAATAGATTGATTAACAGGAGTGAATTTGGCTAAAGCCCTATATGTTGTATCTCTTGTTTGCCCTGTGGCATTTATAGCGTGAGTAGCCAAAAAGGTAGTAGTATTAGTGCAAGTTTCATTTATACTTACATAACCTTGATTAATATTTGTCAATCTTCTTATTTCTAAACAAACTTCACCAGCAAAAGTTGTATTAGCTTCTAACGAACAAGCACCACTAATATTAGTGCTATTAGTACAGTTTAAATAAACACTTATATCATCATAAATAGCCTTATCATCGTTATATGTATCAGCCACAATACAAATGAAACCTATCTCATCATCACTACCAGAAATAGTGAAAGGATTAACAGTTTCATAACACTTTACACCAGTATATAAAATTGTGAACTTATAAAATACATCATCCTTAACCAAAGTTACCAAAGATTCACCATTAATATTAGTAGTCTTTTCTATCACCTGAGTATAAGATCCCTCACTAGCATTAAATTTCCATACCCTAACAGTAGCATTTTCTAACTTATTATTAACTTCATCAGTAACAGACAACAAAACATCTTTTATATTAGTATCTGAAGAATTTGTTAAAAAGATTGATTCAGTTAAAGCATCATTAGTACCACTTATACTTTTTACGTTTATACTAGCATCATAACTGTCACTATAAGCGTGTATCCTTAAATTTCCACTAGGAATACCATTAGCAGAAACATAACCATTATTTGTTGTAACAGTATCTGACCAGTTCCTAACTTCATTATAAAGGTCAATAGTAACAGATTCAGAAGTTATTAAATCATTTGTTCTAGCATCATAAACAGAAAAATTTATACTATTATTATAACCACCATACAACTGTATAACTTCAGTAGAAGATAAAGATTTATTAAATATCATTAATTCATCCATTGAACCATTGAAATATTTTACATTGTTATAATGCCTCCCAATCATTAAATTATTAGAAGTTATAGCTAAAACTTCATCTTTCATTGTTGTACCTGTTTTATCAAAGACACCATTTACATAAAAAGAAACACCCGTATCTCTATCTACAACATAAACTAAATGTGTCCATTCATTAGTATTTACTGTTACTGTGCCTATATCATTATCAAAATCAAATTCTGTGTACATTTTTTGACTTGATAAACCCATTGACCAACCATCATTATTACCATCATTATAATTTAATATTGGTTTAAAACTTGTATCTGAAGTATTAACCCATACACTTACACTAAAATCATCAGTAGCAGCTTCAAAATCAAGGTCTGAATTTGTATCATTAATAACAACATAATCATTATCATTAAAATCAAGTGAAGTATTTGCTTCACTAATTAAATTTGTCGTATAACTACCATTATTGTATAATGCAGAAATCTCATTAGGAGTTAAAGTACGATTATATATATATGCTTTATCCATTGTACCATTAAATAAATATAAAGGAGAACCTGTCCTTATTGCACCTATTAATATATCTTCATCATCATTCCAAGCAGTAGAGTTTATTGTTGTTGTAGTAACACCCACACCTGAACTAACTGCAACTTGCTCACCGTTCAGGTATAATATTGTGTGTCCCGCAACAGATGTTGAACCATTGAAAACACCACAAATGAAATTGTCTTCTGAGAAATCAACGCCACTATATGCAACATAAGATGTTTTACCACTATCACCTGTTCCATCATTATATATACCAAAATAAACTCTATTACTTTCATCCCACTTAGTAAATCTAATAAATCTATCATCATTTGTGGGAGAATATCTTGCAATAAAAGTCTGAAAATTAGCATCTTCTGTAATATCTAATGTTCTTACACAAAAAGTGCATCCATCATCACAAACCTCTGTTAATTGATTATTTAAAGTTATTATACTATCAGTACCATTAAAAACAGCACCATCATCATTATAAGTTATATTTGTATCTGTACCATCATAACTATTAAATACATCGTTACTATTTTGTTCAAACTTAAAATCATATCCAGCAGTTCCTTCTATCCTATATGAAGCGTTCAAACTTGTATTTGAATAAGCTGTATAACCTGATTCATTAGTAATATATACTGCTGAATCATAAATCTCAGCATTACCAGCATTAGGAGCCCAACCACTACTTGCTCCAATCAAATCCCATGTAGCACCATCATCACAATAAACATAAACACTCCAAGTAGTACCACTAGTTGTAATATATTTGAAATTTACATTATCTGAATAGGTATTAAAACAATCATCTGGCACAGTTTCATTCATCCAAACATCCCCTCTTAATTCACCACCAGAACTATGTAATCCTTCGCTACCATACACTTTTAATTCGAGTTTCATACCTGTATCATTTTCCAATTTTGCAAAATTAATAAAATATTCACAATTACTTCCACCACCTTTTGTTGCATAACTACCATCATAAACATTAGTTGGATTAGAACAAGTACCTGAAGAAGATGTAGAAGATTCACTCCCATTATATCTTGTATCAGATTCACTAATAGCATTAATTTGCTGACCAAAAACAGATTCAAGGTTATTATTAAAAGGGAAATAAGCAAGTAACACATCATCTGTTGATAAATCACCAATTAAATAAGGATCTAAAACTATTAATTGGCTTGAGTTTCTTGCTGAAGCATAACTCTTATTATAAATAGAGGGTAAGATTGTTACATTGTATTTTATCATTCCATCTCCATTATAATTTGGTTTGAAATCAATATTTTGTTGTTCATTCTCTTTATTTGTGAACTGTTTGAAACATATTCTATTACCTGACCTATACTCCTGTTGTAGATTTTCATCAAACAAGAAAGCCTTTCTTTTTACATAATCAAAAGTTATCAAAGAGTTATGAACAGGGAAATCCATACAAACATCGAAAGTATCCCATTTTATATTATTCTTAAAAGTTATTCTCGCTGTACCGTCTTTAGTGATAGTGCTAGGATACTGCTCTACATAGCCCACAGAATGATTAATATAGGCTCTATCATCTACTATCTTAGTTGAGGGTTCAATAAGGGTAGGGGTTTTCACTATCTCCTCAGCACTAACAAAACTAACGAACAGCAAGAATATTAAGCAAAATAATACTTTTTTCAAGTTTCACTCCCCTTTCTTGAATATAATATGTAACCAACTATAACAAAGTAAATTATGGCATAACCTATTAAATTATCCATCAAAAATGGTAAAAAAGTCATACTAGATTCTCTAGCAGCCAAATCAGCATTATTAAGCATCATATCATCCCAGACATTACCCATTATAGCACACATAAACACTATGAAAATTATGAAAATCGTCCCAATAGCTAAAAATATTGGATCTGAAGGAATAAACCTTGCAGCTAAAGCAGAAACTATTATAAAACCTAAAGCTAAGAAAATTATACCATAATCCCAAGCAGCATCATATCTGCCTATAAATTTAGTCAAGAAATCCTTTGATTCGTCTGTTGCATGAACATTAGCCTGTATTTGTGTATCAAATTTATCTAAAAGATTACTACCAAAGATGATAATAACAACTAATAAAAATATCCAAGAAACACTAGTCATAACATCTTCAATATTACCTTTTTTGTTCTTAAAAAGTTTCATCGTTTTTTTACTTTCCTCTTTTTTGCTAATTCTCTTAACCGTTCCTTTAATCTAACCCTTGCTGTTCTTTTCAAAGAATTCATAGCCCTGTAAGTAGCCATATCTACCCTTACAGCTTTCCCATCAACTTTAACTACCTTTGTTTTTGGCATTATGTTACCCATAGTTACACTTATATATAAACTTTTATATACTCAATTAGTTACATTAAGTTACAAATTCTCCTCCTTTTCCATATCTATTTGTTTTGCCTTTTTTAAGGTATTTATCATAAACATACTGATTACTATGAACAACACAAAAATATTACCTTCAAACAAGTATAAAACCATATCAGCAGTATCAAAACCACTAATCAAATCTATATATGCAATCAATAATCCCATTATAAGATTTATTAAACCCATTAAGAATAATACTATCTTATTTACTATATGCTGGTTATCTAATTTAAACGCTGAAAACAAGTATGCTGCTACCATAGCGATAATAACCACATAAACACCCATTAACTGCATATCATTCTTGGCTACACCTATGTTGTTTATTTCAAAATTATACGTAGAATAGCCTGTAACTGCTGAATCATTGCAGAATACTGTAGTCTGATACTCCCCTGATACTGAAGTATCTGATAATGTGTAATTATGATACGTTCCACCATTTGTCATTAACTGATTATTAACAAAGTTTGTACCATTAGGATAAGTTACAGTTACATTACATTCAGCAGTACCACTACAAGCAGAACCATTGTTAATACAGGGAACTTTAAGATCTATTGTATCACCTTTCTTGTAATATAAATCTGCACCGAACACAGAACTAATCATTATCAATAATATTGCTAAAAATAGTATTTTTTTCATTGTGTATCACCTTATTTATTATCCTTAACGCATTGTATGAAATTCTCAATCTGAGGATTTGTTGCTGATTCTAACCTATCATACATCCTTTGTTTAAGTTCATTTCTTACCCAATCTTGGTCAAATTCAACTTCTTCAGGTTCAGGTTGTTCTTGCCAAAACAGTACTTCTTCAATTTCTTGTGGTTGTCTATATTGAATATCTACAATATCTATGTTTGTGCATAAAGCTATTATCCTGCCTAATTGTATATTTGATGAATCAATACTGCTAAGTTTTTCTTCTACTCTATTTTTAAGATAATCATTATACTTTTCTTCCAATAACCTTTGTGCTGCTCTGCTCACTATTTCATCCTTTGTAAGTCCTGTGTCTTGCATCATTGAAGTAAAGTATGTAACTGCACCATCGGAAAGGGTTATTTCATAACTACCAGTATAAGAATTATTAGTTGAAGCTGATATTAAACCAATCATACACAATCCTACAATTATTATGCTTATTCTTTTGTAATCCATGTTATCCTCCTGTCCAATACTGTTAAGTTCCAGATATAGTTTAAACCGAATTTATCACCTACCATGTTACTGTCCTGTTGGTTAGGTGAATCTTTGAAAGCAAAAGGTTTTATTGCTTTAACATCTACTTCATAACTATTATGTATTAGAGCATTAGAAACATCTGTTGGTTGTATATAAAATGTACAATTGTTACCATAATATCCAGATAATTCAGTTACGTAATTATTTGGTGTATAACTTGCACCACCATAATAAGCACCACTAGCATTAATTCTAATACAGCCTACAGTTTGTGGTAAGAATCTTACAGTCAAACCTTGATAAGCCTGATTACCTATTATATCTTCTTGATTTCTATAATCAAATACGGTTTTGTATATGTTTGTATCTGGGTGGGTACATGAAGTATTACTAATTTCTATACTAAATTCATAAGGATTGTATTCCTCTTCGTACCTTGTCCAATATTTTAAACTGCCCATTTCAACTGGTCTTGAAACATTCAACCTAAAACCCTGGTCTGCTCCACTATCAAAGGTTGTATAGTCATAACTATTTTGATAATGGAATTGTACATCTGTTGATAAAATATTATCTGTTATTTCTCCTGCGTTTAATATTGAACCATCATCATCTATTATATTTATCCAACCATCATCTACACCGTCAGTAAATAAATTCCTTTTTTCATTTACACAGTATGTTCTATTACTGCCTTTTGGGAAATACATTACAGCATCTCGTGGCATAATATCTAACAAGTTTAATTCAGGGTCATTAAAGAAATCAATACCGATTCCTACTGGATTTTCATCTGTTAATCTGAACTCACTTATATTTTCATACATCCAGATACTACCAAAACCATCATAAGTTGAAACAAAACACTCATCAGCAGGAGTTTCAAAATCTCCTAAAGTATCATTCCAATCAAAATTATCACAAACCCAACCAGTACCATAAAGATACCCATATTTATATTCATTATCATAATATCTTCTGTAAAAACCAGTATAATAATTGAACGAATCCCATACAGCTTGATTATTTCTGTAAGATATTCTTATATCACCATCATAACGATTGTTATAAAGTAAATAATCTGGTGTTTTTATTCCACCTGTTGAAGCTATACCTATTCTGATATAATTTTCACCGTATATTCTATTATCCATAATACTTGCTGTTACAAATGAAGGATTTGACATATAAGCCAATTGTGGTTCAGCACCAGTATCACAATTAAAAACATAATCTTTATTATTTATACTATAATTCTGCATTTCACCAGCACCATAATATAATGAACCTGTATCATAACTTTCGTCTATATGAGTACAAAAACTTCCTCCACCTTCTGTACAATTATAAAATCTATAATAACCTGATGTGTCTGCTGTCATAATATAATTATTATATTCATTTGATAAATATCTTCCAATTTTAGGTGGAGTATAATAACTACCTCTATCAGAATCTTGCCAAACCATTGATAATGTTGTTCCTGTCCAATTATATGTTGTTAGTTTACCATCATAAACATTTACTATAATATAATTCCTACCATTATTCCTTATATCCCCACATACAGGATGTGTTGAATAATGGAATGTTCCTCTGTCTGAATCTGTGAAGTTTAAAGTATATGCTCCATCTTCGTAAGTCCATAATCTGCAAACGCCTTCATACGAACAAGCGAACAAATCATCGTCACCATCCATATCTATGTCGCACCATAAAGGACTATTTCTATAATAACCCACATCTGGTGTAGCAAATAATTGTATCCAACTACTACCATTATATTCAAGAACTCTTGTATAACCATTATAATCATTAACTGCTATTTCTACTATACCATTACCGTTATTATCTTGTCCGAAAATTCTATCACCTTGTGCTGTTGTCAAATAATATGTTCCTCTGTCTGTATCATCAATACTTTCTCTCAATCCTTGTTTTATTCCTGACCAATTAAATATTGTGAATTTCCCTGAATAATCAGGTATTCCTAACTCTGGTGCACTATCATTATCAATATCTTCTATGAAAGGTATTGATGCTAAACTACCAAAATCATCTATTAAGAATTTTGGTTGATAAGATTTTAATGATACATTACCTTCTTTTTCTATGTAAATGTTGAAGGTTTCATAATAATTTAATCCTATATTAGCTGTACCTGTGCTATTATAAAGAGTATATCTTCCCATGGAAAAGTTCCTATATTCTGCTGTTCCGTCACCAGTAGCGTTAGTTCCCACTGTCCAGATACCTTCTGCATAATCACCAAATAGTCCAACTGGAAAAGTATAAGTTGTTTGATTTCTGTTACCTATTGTAGTTGTTATATTTTGTACTACGCTAGTATTAAGATATAAAACATCGAATGTATCTCCTGGACTTGCTGTTTGGAATCCGTCTACCTGAAAATAATCAAAAGCACCAGACCAACTATAGTCCTGTCCTGCGTAGGTTATTTGATACGAATTACCTACATCTGAACCATTTGTCCAATTTATATAATAAGTATTCGATGAACCATAAGGAACACAACTTGGAACCAAATCTTCTGGGAAATCCATCAATATATCAAATAATATAGAAAGTAATGAACCATTACATACGTTAGTATATTCTTCTGGGAAATCTCCTGGTTGTTGAATTGAAATCCAAATATGTTCACCCATGTTAACTATTGAACCTGGACTTTCATTATAAACAGTTACATGAAGATTAGTATGAATACCATAAACAAATTCATCAGGGAAAATCTTTATACCTGTTGAAGGTGGTATTGGTGGTGGTGGAATTTGCATCTGTAAAATTGGAAAATCTGTTCCATTATTTACATCACTCCATACATTTGTGAAGTCCCAAGTATCCATTGGACTATTATTTACATTATAGAAATAGGTTTCATTGTCTAGGATGGCTGTACAATTCTCATTACCATAAGTATAAGGGTAAGAACCAGAAATATAACAATAATCAAGATTACCAGATTTGTTATTCCAATATACATTATTTATAATGTTATCATCAACCAGCCTATTTCTTCCTATAAAACTGCTACTATATTCTGGTAATGTCGTAACATTCCCTACTGAGAATGAATTATTAATGATTGCAAAATCTCCAGAAAGTTCACCTACAAAACCACCCAAATTTCTATAAGTTGCAGTAACATTCCCTATAGCATAAGAATTACTAATATTTGAATATCTATTTCTACCAACTAACCCACCAGTATAATACCTACCACTCACAACATTTCCTTTCGCATAGGAATTATTAATCTCTGCATAAGAATTTTCTCCAACTAATCCTCCTACTTTCTGTGATTGATATGCACTAGAAGCATTAACATCAACATCAGCATAGCTCCTCTCTATCAGTGCATAACCTTCAAAACCAGAAACAATACCAACTAAACCCCCTACATAATTTCTTGTACTATTAACTTCCCCTGTTGAATATGAATCACTAAGATTGCTATTTTTAAAAAAACCAACCAAACTACCAACATAGTCATGACCAACAATGGAAACATTAATCATACCAACTTCTGTAATAGTAGAGTTCTCAATATAACCAAACAAGCCCATATAATCTTTTGTATCATTATCTTGGAACAAACCCGTAATTGTATAATTCTGTCCATCGAATGTACCATTAAAGATATTTGTAGCGTTTCCGATAGGCAAGAAACCTGTAGTTTCGTTGTAAGGTGATACATCACAATCAATATCTGCTGTTAAAACATAGTCTGCTGTTAAATCATCAGCCATATCCTGTAAATCATCACAATCACTTATTTCTATTGTGGGGTCTAGGACTATCCTTGTGTTTATTAAAGCTAAGTCTACTTTACCATCTATTATTATATTGTAACTTGCTTTCTCTGTTACAGGCTTTTCAAATTCAATCAGGAGTGATGTAGGAGTAGATAAGTTAATATACTCTTTTGCTACTTGATAATTAGTATATTCTTTTCTTGCTACCTTTATCTTATGTTCAGTTAAAGCAGTACAGTTATAGATATTTGGGTCATTATAATCCATTTCAATATAAACTGGTTTGTCACAATTCTTCTGTTCCCACCCTGTAGATTCATCATTACACATTCTAGTACAGTTGAAAGTAGAATTATCTATTATGTCATATACTGTATTGTAATCTGTTGAATACTTGAATACAGGATTATACTTCTCAAGACCGAAAACTCTTACTTCATAGTCATTCAATTTAGATTTTGCTGAACCTTTGTTTATAATCTCTACAGGAATACTACAATATCTTATCTCATTAATAATAGGGCAATAACTCTCTGACCTTATTTTTGTATAGATTACAATATCATTAGACTTTGAATATTTATATCTAGCATTACCAATTAAGGTAAGAGATTCAACATCTGTTAATTTAGCTGAAAAATCTGCATAATCATCAATTATATTTTTATAAGTGTCTTCCTTAATAGAAACATCTTTAGCTTGAACTAATCCAATCATTAATACAAGCATTATATAGAAAAATATCTTTTTCATCTTAAATATATGGTGTTATATTACCCTCTATCCTTTTTAATCCTTCTGAATCATTAATGGTTACAACACCTGTTAAGTCTCCACTGATATTTGATTCTACTATTACATTCCATAATGAACTATTTACATACCCCATTATTCTATAACCACCCACAGTATCAGCACCAACATATAAATCATCTGTTACATTAACGATATCTGCTTTAAGTGTATAATCATTGTCAGTATTATTTCTTATTATACTATCGTTATCTTCAGCACTCCAATTACCTATATTAGCACTAATCTCAGCTAAAGTTAAATTTGGCATAGCATCCAAATCTATACTAGTAATATTACATCCGTTGCCATTTTCTAAACAGACCAATGTATTATTAACTTTTAATGAACCAGTAACACTAACAATATCAGTAATACCATTAGCAGAAAACACTTCATTTCCTGCATTATCACTGACACTTAAATTATCATAGAAAAAATATGTTCCTGTGTTTATACTAGGGTATCCAAAATATACACCATCACCATTATAATAATTGAAATATAAGTATGCGTCTCCTGTCGTGCCTAACCACATATCAGTTACATCATTTTTGAAAGCAAAATAACCACCATCTAATATGGATACTTGTGTATCTTCGGGGTCGTTAAATTTTATTGAAGGATAGTAATTTCCTGAACCATCGTTCACGTTTTCAATAGTCATATTAACATCTGCGCTGACATTTATAGATAAATTGTTTAATGATTCAATATAACTAACAATAAGATTGTCTGTCACGTTTAAATCTCCAAAAGTTCCTGTTCCTGTAGTTGTAAAGTTATAATTACTTAAATTAACATTCTCAGCAGTTTTAAGTTGTGTTATTCCACCAACCGATTCCCATAAACTATTATTAGAAGCAGAACTATTAATAATATCTAATATGTCTGTACCATTTATCCAAATACTATCATTAACATTCAGAATACTCTGGTTTACAATAGTTACATTCATGAAAGTGTTGTTACCAGTGAAAATATTATCAGCTTCTACATAAGCAAAATCGTCTCTACCTTTTTCACCAACAACAACTTTTGGTAATCCCTTATTGTAACCAATATCCAAGTCTAAAGAATAGACAAAACTACAGAACAGTACAAGCATTATACTAAACAGTAACCGTAATTTCATTCTTTATTTCTTTAATGTCTTTGTCAATATCTTTCAAATATTCTTTCACATTTGCATATTTAACTTTCTTGAAACCAACTTTAAACTCTTCAATACCGTTCTTATCAAGGAAGATAAGCAATTCTTTCATATACTTATACTTCTCTAATGAGTATAGTTTAAGGTTTTCCTGTTGATCTATTACCCATCTTGCTCTCATAATCTGGGTTTTTTTGTCATTATGCTTATGTATTTCTTTCCTAACATCTTTACCATTAAACTCTTTATGTTTGGTTTTCTTTAACTTCTTTAACGCCTGAACAATGAACTTGTCAATTGTTATACTATCATTATAATACATCTGACCATCGTCAAGATAGTTCTTAGCCATCTTCTTTGTTTCAATGTAGTTTTGACCTATCTTCTCTATCTCGGTTTTTGCTTTCTTGAAACCAAACATTTTATCCACCGCCTTTCTTACTAATGTCCTGTTTTACTACAGTATTATCATCAACTCTCTTTGTGCTAACACCTTCAATAGCCTTCTGTAACCATTCGGCTGTTGTGCTTGTCTTTTCTGAAGCGTCTGTGACAGTTTTAGATACCATATACATCATTATTATGAAAACAAGAGCTATCATCCCTAAAGCATAATATGGCTTTAATTGTTCTAATAAGCCCTTTTTCTTTATATATATGTTCTCTAATGTATCCTCAAGCTCAGATTCACTATACCGTAAATCTTGCGGTATAATAGTCATTTCAGGCATATCACAACCAACTTGTTTATAATTTTCTGTGCCTTTTATCCTTAAATACTTTTTACGCCTGAACTTAGCTCTCATAACCTCAAAATGATTACTACCTAACCATAACAAGATTAAATGACGTTTACCACTAGTTGTAGGATTGAAATAGTTTCCTTTAGGTATCAACCAATTACGCTTGATACCACCAATGAACATCCACCGAACAGATTTTGTACCTGAAACATTCTGAAGTTTCTTGAAAAAACCTTTATATTCTTTAGGATGCTTTAATAACGTATCGCCTCGTAACTCCCACAACTCTATACTACAATTCGGTTTCCCTACTAAAAAAAACCTGTAATATACTGCGAAAGCAAAACCAGCAAACGCTAATGACCATATTATTACTGTCGTATCCATTCTCTAACCACCTGCCTGTTAATTTTATAATGCTATCTCATCTGGTCTAACTTCATTATGCTTATAATTCTCCTGAATCTTCATACGCTTATTCCTGTGAATCCTCTCCTTATCACCAACAGATCGTGTTAGTGCGAAATAAATCTGACGAGCATAAGATAATACCAAACTCTTAAATTGGCTCTTATCAACATCCCATTTATGGTAATTATATTTAAGTTTTTTCATATAAGCCCTAGATTCTGCCTTGGTTTCCTCAACAGCATAATTATCACTAGTATTACCCAAATATACACCCTTATGCATAACACTACGTAAATCAGCAATAGTATCAGAAACACCATCATCATTCATCTTAGGTCTGGCAGTCTCAGGTCTGCTCCAATCACCCTTAGTAGTCTTAGTCTCGCAACGTAAACAATGTTCAAACCTTTCTAATACATCATTAGCCTCTAACTCCCACCTACTATTGTCAGGCTCAACATCACTATAATCATCATAAATGTCTTCATCATCATACCGAATATCATTATCTGGTTTTACTTCTTTACGCTTCATTGATAATATGCCCATCTTTACCTCCTAGTCTCCAATCCTGTAAAACGCTTCTTTCTCCTTGTTCTCTTACCTTTTCTTAATCCTTTTAAAGTCCTTGTAAACTTACGCTTCTTCTTACCTTTCTTCTTCTTCTTCTTAACCTTCTTCTTTGGTTTCTTCTTCTTTGGGGGAGTAATAATTATTGGAGGAGGAGGGGTTTTTGGTCTTGGTCTAGGTCTTGGTCTAGGTCTGGGTCTAGGTCTTGGTCTGGGTCTAGGTCTGGGTCTAGGTCTTGGTCTAGGTCTAGGTCTAGGTCTAGGTCTAGGTCTAGGTCTAGGT
>CEPX01010341.1_pt1 | contig 19914 bp, 21 predicted proteins | sample 361361 | NCBI WGS metagenome assembly CEPX01 (sample SAMEA2619974, study PRJEB7988) | marine metagenome | biome: marine biome (ENVO:00000447); feature: mesopelagic zone (ENVO:00000213) & marine oxygen minimum zone (ENVO:01000065); material: "saline water (ENVO:00002010), including plankton...
AGATCATTGATGCTATTGATCCTCCTGCTACGACAACCAAGTTCAATAATGGCATCAATAAACTAAAGACTACTTGGAAGGCTCAGCCATTTCCTGCTCCGTAAATAAGGAAATGGACCCTACATCGATTGGCTCACTCGGATCGGCTGCGGCAGTAGTAGTCGTCGTTGGAATGTTCTTAAAGTATCTCTCCTATCTACGTGCTACTGCTGATCAGGTAGAGTCTGCACGGATAGAAGAGATAGGAAAGATCGGAGAGGATTGTAGACAACACTCTGAGAATCGGGAAGAACGAATGGTCGAGGTATTGGACCGTAATACTGCTGCGATGGATCGAAACCTTGAATCACACGGAAAAGTTCTTCAAGCACTGGATGAGCTTAATAGAAATGTGGCATGCTCTCCTAAATGTGTGGATACACTCCAATCCGCTTTATTGTTACATGAAAAGAAGATAAAGCAGATTGAGAAGAGTGCGTGAGTATCCAAGTCAGCGAGCCTGCTGCGGAATTTAGTCATCGTGAGTGGAAGCCAACTCAGAAGCAAGAGGAGTTTATACGTCTTCCTCTAACTGTATTTGAGGCACTGTTTGGAGGTGCAGCGGGACCAGGAAAATCAGAGCTGATTGTTCTTCTTCCGATTCTTTATGGATTCTATAAAGTTCCTGGATTTAAGGGAATCATTCTTCGTAGAACCTTTAGAGAACTGGAAGACGAAGTTGTTGGTCGTTCGAGGATGTATTATCCTTCAACGGGTGCAACATATGTTGGTGGAGATACTCGTAAATGGAAATGGCCTGAGTATGGAACGACAGTTCAATTTGGACATGCTCAACACGAGCAAGACATTAGAAGATACGACTCAGCCCAGTATCAATATATTGGGTGGGATGAGCTTACGAGCTTCCTTGAGTTCCAGTATATGTATCTTAGCTTTCAACGAGGTCGGTCAACGATACCAGGACTAAAGGCAATAGTTAGATCAGCTACAAATCCTGGAAATGTTGGGCATGGATGGGTTAGAGATAGATTTGTTGAGCCTCATAGATCTGGAGGAAAAATACTTAGCGAGGCTATCGAGCTCGATGGGGAGATTCACTCCGTAAAGCGATTCTTCTTACATGCAACTGCGCTGGAGAATCCCTATCTTGTTGAGCGAGATCCTGGGTATCGAGTCCGACTAGCGTCAATCAAGGATGAGGCAGAGCGGAAAGCAAAGCTCTATGGAGACTGGTATACCTTTAGTGGACAAGTTTTCAACACTTGGAGAGTTGAGCCCTTTGCCGGTGAACCAGACAATGCTTGCCACCTCTGTGATGCCTTTGACATTCCTGAATACTGGCCTCGAGTGTTGGCAATCGACTGGGGATTCTCTGCATCCTTATGGGCTGGATGGGGCGCTATTTCTCCCTTGGGCAGAGTATTCCTCTATCGAGAATATACAGGCAAGGGCCTTGAGGTTTCCGAATGGGGAACTCAGATTGGTAACCTATCCCAAGGAGAACATATTAGAGACGTTACCTGTGACTGGAATATGTTCGAAGGTCGGGGAGAACCTAAGACAATCGCTGAGCAGTTTCACGACTTTTCTGGCCTCAAACCTACAATGGCGGACAAAGGTCCGGGTTCTCGAGTCTCAGGAAAGATTCTCGTTCAGGAATATCTCAGGTGGTTACCAAAACCCAAGAGAACCAGTAGGGTCTATGATATCAGAAAGGCCGCTAGTATCCTCTCCGGCAAAGGTCTTAGTGCCTTTAGGGAGTATGTCGGGGCTCATTCTGAGGAAAAGCCCGAAGTTAATCTTCCCAAGGTTCAGCTCATTCGTGGTGCCTGTCCGGTGCTTGAAAGGACAATACCGCTCTGCGTCTATAGCAAGACACACATTGAAGACGTTGATGACGTTGAAGGGCTTGATGCGTATGATGGCTTTCGATATCTCTTACGAAGAGCCCATCGCTACGTCGAAGAATCCAAAGTGGAGCAGAGTTCCGCAGAATTGGTGGATAAGGCCGTCCATGAATTGTCGGTTACAGGGGATCAAACTGTCTTCCACAGACGAATGGAAGTTGTCGAGGTTGAACAGCGTAAGTTGAAACCTAGTGTTGTTCGAGCAAGACCTCGTCGGCGTAGGAGGATTAGATGAGTCTGTTTGAGTGGTTATTTGGAGAGTGTAAGTCTTGTGCTGCACTAAGAGAAGAGATTGGCTACTTGAGAGTTCAAAATACTGAGCAGTCTCAGGAGTTAAAGAGTGCCCATCAGCAGGAGCGAGAGTTTATCTCTCGAGTTTTTAGGGTGCCATTAGAGGGTGTGCAGTCGAGTCCGCCAAACATGCAGTCTGTCAATCCTAGGAAGACTCGCAGTCAGATTCGGCATAAGCTAGAGTTGAGAGAGCGAAAGAGTCTCAATATCGTAACTGAACGAGAAAGAAAAGAAGCCGCTGCTAGATTAGAGGCTGAGGATGCTGAAGTTCAAAAAGAGCGTCAGGATAAAGACTTACAGTCTGCCAGTTAAGGAGATTTTAGATTCTCTATTTCTTATTGATGGGACCGGATCTCCTGATCTTCCAGAGGACATATGGATTACTAGTATTAACGATAGCAGACATTCTAGTAACTCAAGGCACTATACTGATGAGGCGATTGATGTTCGGTCTAAGAACTTTCGATCCCGTCAGGCTAAGCGCGACTTCCGTAGCCAGTTAGAGATTCAGCTAAATATGAGATACGGATTTCTAGTGTATCGTGTGCTACTAGAGAAGCTTGGAAAGAAGAATGAGCACTTCCATGTTCAGGTTCGTAAAGGCACCAAGCATCCATCTGCTTGAGGATTAAATGGCGGAACGTAAATCAGCTGGTTTGCTCGATGATGAGGAAGTAGAGACTGCTATCCTCTCTCTTGTTGATCAGCATTCTTCTATGAATCAATCCTATAGGGATCGGGTTCTTAGACAAGATCGGAAAGCTCAGTTGTATTGGGAGGGAGTTGAAAATATTTGGTGGTCTGACTCCGCTAAAGACTACCGGGAGTTTAGTGACCTGTCGTCTGATGAGATAGAAGAATTAGATCTGGACGATGTCAATGACAGGAATGTTAACATTTATAAGGCACATGGCGAAGCTATCATTGCTGCAATGTCGGCGCAGGTTCCAGGAATTATCTGGTTCCCTGATGATGCTCAAGATACTGATGATCGAGCAACAGCTAAGTCATATACTACGATTGCTGATCTAATTCGAAGGCATAATCGCTTTGGCTTAAAGTTTGTTAAGGCTCTCTATATTCTCTTTAATCAGGAGTATGTTGCTGCTCACATTCGGCAGGCTAGGAGGCCAGAATTCGGAGTTGAGCGCACTCCTCAATTTGAGAAGCAGACTGAATCTCGCGATCATTCATACTGCCCTAGCTGTGACTCCAATTTAGATGATATGCAAGGACAGGAGGAGGTTCAATGTCCTGTTTGTCAGGAGAATGTGGCTCCTGTTCTTGGTCAAGAAGAGGAAGAAATTGACCAGCTTGTTGGATATAAAGAAGAAAATAAGAGAAGGGTAGAGATTGAATTCTTTGGTAGTCTTCATGTAGAGATTCCAGCTTATGCTCGAACGCAGAGAGAGCTTTCCTTTCTTACTCTTAGAACTGATGAATCCTTGTCTCGAATGATCGACAAGTATGAGCATCTAAGAGAAGCGGGGAAACTTGATTGGGGAAGTATTGGGGATAGGGAAAGCGACTCCGAAAGGTCAACTCGTCGGATTCTACAAGAGGATCAATCTAATAACGAATCGGTTGCTGTGGAGCAACATTGGATTCGTAATTGGGACTTTTGGTCTCTCCAAGACGACGATGAGAAAGTTCTAAAGCTCAAGGAGATGTTTCCAAACGGTGTGAGGGCTACGTTTGTTGGTGATGTGCTTGCAGAGGTTGTTGATGAGAACATGGATGATCATTGGGTTATTTGTCCTAGTCCCTTATCTAATACCTTGCAAGGACAAGCGATTGGGAGATCTCTAATTCCTATTCAAGAGATGAAGTCTGAATTGTTAGAGCTCGGTCTTCAGACAATAGAGTTTGGGATTCCAATGCTCTTCGCAGACCCTCAAGTGGTTGGTTTTGACGCGTTTAAGCAGAGTCGTGCTAATCCAGGATCGATGTATCCAGCTCAGGCTCCTGTTGGTGGAGACATCAAGAGTGCTCTATTCGAGACTCGTCCGACTACACTATCTAAAGAAGTTAATGACTTGAGTAGAGAGATGGATCAAGCGGGACAATTCGCTGTTGGCTCGTTTCCTTCGATCTATGGAGGAACGATCTCAGGAGGCTCTAAGACTGCTAAGGAATACACGGAGAGCAAATCAATGGCTCTTCAGAGACTGTCAACGATTTGGAAGATGGTGTCTTACTGGTCTATCGATGTCATGTCGTTGGCAATCAAGATATTTCTTGAGGATTTGAAAAAGGACGAAAAGTTTGTAAAGCGAGAGCAGCGAAACTTCGTAAACGTCTGGATTAAGAAGGCTGAGCTTCAAGGTAAGGTTGGAGATGCTGAGCCTGAGTCTAGTGACCAGTTTCCTATCTCTTGGGCACAACGAAGGGATATGCTTGTTGAGCTTCTAACTTTAGGGAATCCTGAGCTTCTCCAGGCTGCGTTTGCCCCTCAAAATCTGCCTATCATGTCGGAGGCATTGGGATTTCCACACTTTTATATTCCTGGGGAGGATGATCGAGCTAAGCAGTGGAGTGAAATCAATGAGCTAATCCACTCTCAGGCTATTGACATGGGAGACGGAAACAGGAAGTCATCGGTTGGAATCGAGCCGTTTGTAGATAATCATGCAGTTCAAGCAGATATTTGCAGGTCATTCCTATTGAGTGATCAAGGGATAGACTTGAAGGCTAATAATCTTGAAGGCTACAATAATGTCCTAGTGCATATGTTAGAGCATGAGGGAGCTCAGGAAGCACTAGAGTCGCAGTCCACTGAAGAGACTGATGTCAATGTTGGAGAATCGTAATCCCTATTGGAGTAGTTAGATGGCGCTTGATGATATTACCGTTGGCGATCCCTCGATGGGTGACGAGAACGACCTCAGTTTTCTTCAGGAGGATGCTTTTGCTGATGGTGACAAGGACGATGGGAAAGAAGATGATACTTCTGAAGGTGATAAAGACGATGAGTCAGATGAAGGTGATGACGACTCTAAAGGTGACAAGGACGACAAGTCTTTAGATGATAATGAAGACACGGATGAAGACAAGAAGGATAAGAAGGATGAGGATGAAGATTCTGAGCTAGATGACGATGAGCTAAAAGCAGACGAGGTTGCTGAGGCTCAAGGTCGTCCTACTTTTAGGGAGTTGAAAAAGGGTTTTCCTGAGCTCTTCAAGAAACATCCTCAACTAAAGACTGTAATCTTTAGAGAGGAAGCGTACACAGCAGTTTTTCCTACTGTCGATGATGCAAAGGATGCGGATAGGCGCCTAAACGCACTTGAAGAGGATATTGGAGATATCTTTAATGGTAATCCTGAGGGACTTATTAAGGCACTACAGGAAAGGTCCCCCGACAAGGCGATTGAGTTCTCAAAGAAGTTCATGGCTGTTCTTGAAGCCGAGGATGAAGGGCTATACTATCAAGTAGCCTCTCCTCTATTTCTTGGGCTGATATCTCAACTTGATTCTATTGGAAGAAGAGATAACAATAAGAATCTCACAAATGCTGCAAAGTTAATTAACCAGTTTATCTATGGTTCTACTGCGTTGGGAGATACAGGGGATAGGCTCTCCTCGTCTACACGAAAAGATCCTAAACTTGACAAGGAACGTCAAGAGCTTGAAGAAAAGAAAGATCAGTATGATCGTCGTATACACCAAGAAAATCATCGGCAGATAACTGATGCTTATTATAGCAATATCAGTCGAATGATTAGTTCAAAGATCAAGCGGGCTATGCCAGATGCAACTCCTTTTGTTCGCAAAGCGATGCTCAATAGCGTAATTGGGGACATCGGTGAAACGATGGAAGCCGATGGGCGACATATGGGAACGATGCGATCACTCTGGCAGAGAGGACAAAAGGACGGATTCTCCAGAGATTCTAAGACAAAGATTCTACGTGCGTTGCTGGAGCGCAGCCGTTCTTTGACCAATCGGTCCATCTCAAAGATAGTAGCTGAGGCTGTTAAGGGAGAGAAGAATAAAACTAAACTTGACGACGAGACAGGTTCAAAGGATGATGTAGACAAGAAGGTTATTAAGTCTACTCGTCGTCGCGAGGCGAGAAAAGCTAGGTCGTCTACTGGAGGGCCACCCTCTGATATGTCAGACCTAGATTTCCTTCGCTCTTAACTAGGAGAGACATGGCCGTTTCTGAAACTCAAGTAGCAGGACTCGAGCTAGAACGAGTCCTAAATAAAGTTCCTGTTCTGTTTGAACGGGATGATACCTTCTATGCCTCAGTCCCGAAGAGTAAGTCTGCGCAGAAAATCTCAAACCGGCAGATGCGCATTCCTCTGAATCTGAGACCTGGGGGTCGGTTTGGACACTATAGCCCATCAGGAGGTGATCTAGGGCGTGGTGATGGACCGACTTGGGACAAGGCAGTAATCTCGGTTGAGCATCTTAAGCACGCGCTTGAGTTTGAAGCTCTTGCTGAGATGGCAACTGACAATCGTCGTAAGGCTGTGCAGAATGCTGTGCAGCAGATGCTTGCGACTGGTATGGCAGAGTTTAGACGAAATGTCGATGCACTCTGTCAACAGGGAGGCGATGGGGTCCTTGCTACGATTAACACTGTTGCTACTTCTGGTGGTAACGATACCTACACCTGTGATACTTCTGGTGATGGATTTGGTGTTAGACTCCTTCGCTATGGTCAGTCTGTAAGTGTGTATGACAGCGCGCTTACAACTAGACGTGTTGGCGCTGTCTCAGGGGGAGAGGTTGTGATCTCTACCTTTGATGGTCCTAACAAACAAGTCGTTGTTCCTGAGGTTACGAGTGCTGCTGCAACAGACAAGATTGTTGTGTCTGGTCTAACAGCTACTCCGCCTGTTTCATTGCTTGGTGTGCCCTATCATCATACAAGTGCATCGACAGGAACGTGGCTTGGTTTCACTCGCTCAAGCACTCCAGAGGTTCGTGCTAATCGCGTGAATGCTGCTGGAGCTCTTGCACTGCCATTTCCTCGATTGGCAAAGAACAAGATCGGGGATCGTGTTGGTGCTGGAAAACAGAAGAGTTGTGTCGCATGGATGCATCCAGCTCAGAAGCAGGCGTATGAGGAACTTGGGCAACTTGTTTCAGTTATCCAGAAGCAGTCCAAAGAGCAGGCCCTCGACCTCTACTTTGGCGACAACATGCAGATGGCTGGTGCTCCTGTCAAAGAGCACTTCAACTGGGACAAGACTCGAATCGACTTCATTGTAAAGGAAGCATGGGGTCGTGCGGAGATGGATGAGCCTGGGTTCTATACAGTCGATGGTCGGAAGATCTTTGAGGTTCGCGGAGCATCTGGTGGTGTTGCGACAAGCAACGTGTTCTACCTGACGGCTTCGTTCAATCTCTTTGTGAACAATCCGGCAGCCTGCTCATACATCGATGGACTGACGATTCCGACTGGTTACTAGGGTCGGACTGAGACACGGACCTGAGGGAGTAATCCCAATAACGGTTCCAGGGCGGGGAAGTGCCGCCCACTTTAATCTAGTGGAGGTTGTATGAACGACATTTTTGGTCCCCAGGATGAGTTTCCAGAAGAGACTGAACCATCACCAGAGCCAGAGTTTGAGAGCATAGGCGAGAGCTCTCCGTCATCAGTTAGAGACGATATCCTCGATTTAGAGGTTGCTGATCTTCCTTCTCTTCCTCCACTAACAGGTAAGATTCTTCCTGTCATTAAGGATAGGGAAGTCCATAACAAGCTTGATGGTGTTGAAAAGGAAAGAGTAGAACGCACCTCCATTACGGAGCAGCTAAGGATTGCAGTCACTAAGTATGAAGACAAGTCTAGCTTGGAGTGCCCTATTTGCATGGGCTGGACTACTCACGGTAGACGTATCTCCCTTGAGGATGAGAAGAATCTACTGGTCTGCATCCCTTGCACTCTAAGAAGGTAGATGTAAGCTGTGGAATAACGTCCCATCGACTTCAGGTCGCCAACGCTTGGTGTGGCGCTTGCTGATCGAAGACGATGGGTTTGAGTACTAAGTTTGTTCGAGGAGAGGCGATGGGATTTTCATGGAATAAGATCGGCAGCGTGCTGAAAGCGGCGTTGCCATTTGTGCCGCTCGTTGGCGGACCTGCCGGGGCGGTGCTCAAAGCGGTCTCGACAGCAGTGCTGGTCGTCGAGGATGTCGTGATCGATCAGCCGTCTGCCACGAAGCGGCAGCGAGCGATTGACCTGACAGGTACATTACTGACTATTGCCGAGGACGCCGCCAATCGTGACCTCCTGAACGATCAGACGCTGACCGAGGCGGTCGGGGCTGTCGTCGATGCCGAGGTTGCGTTGCGAAACGCGCACGCGGCCCTTGAAGCAGTCATTGAAGATGCCCAGGCGAAGAGTGCCAGTGACTAAGGTGGAAGAGATTGAAGTTATCAATAAGAGACTTCAGGAGTATTTTGGTCGTGATCTGGCTGGACGACCTAACTTTAGGTTGACTTGGTCTGAGCATGAGACTGAAGTAAGAATTGGCAACTTTGAGGATTGGACTTCCAGTGGAAACATCTTTCTCAGAAGTTTCTTTGGTGCTCGAGAGGTCAGGAAGTATCAGTATGTCCAACCAAGATGGGTTCTTGAGAGATTGTTCTGGAACGTGTGCAATCCAGAGTTACTAGCTAAATTTACATATGAACCTCTCTGGACATTTCAAGATAAAGATGGAGATTACCTGTTCCCTGTTTGGCCCGCTGTAGAGCTAGTTGTTTGCACAGTTCTTTATGGACCAAAGAAAGCAGCAGATGATAGGACTGTCACAGGAAGTCCTGAGCATACTAAAAGGATGGCAGAGGTCTATTACGATTTAATCTCTGATAACTCTCCCTACCTGGCGTCAATGCTGCATCGGGGGGAAGCAGCAAGTGTTCAAGGGCGCAAGGACGAAAGGAAGCCAACAAATGGCTAGGCAAGCAACTGTAGTTTCAATCTTACCGCAATCTATTTATGAGCAGAAGCCAGGACTGGCTCCTAGCACATACAGAATCGGTGCAGTAGAGAAAGGAGACATCGAAGTCCTTATCGTAGCAGACAATCGATATATCATGCATGTGATGGATCAGGAACGACCAATCACAGTTCCAGTTCCATGTGATGAAGTAGCAAGAGCAGTTGTAGATGACTACGTTCATTCTCAGCTTGCTGTCAGTGATGATCCTCCTGCTTGTCCCGGGCTCTTTTGGGTTGAGGGTGGTCATACTAAAGCTGACATCGAAGAGAATTTTGGGGAGTCTCTTGCTATCTCAAGGATAAAGCAGAATAACTGGTTCAAAAATCTTGTTCATCTAGGTGATGATGATTGGAATAAGTATCATCAGCATCGTATGATTAGTGACATTCAGCGAATCGCAGCAAAGGATCTTGGATTGAGCAGAGATTGGCTCTCGGTTACTGATGCTGTGGATGTTCCTCGATGTCCTGCTTGTGGATCAACAGTCGCTTTTAGGGAGGCAGTTATCTGTTCCATCTGTCGTTGTATATTAAATGCGGAGAGGTATAACGAGTTTAAGTTTGCTGATGAGCCAGTTTCCCCTCGCGGATTTATGTTAGATCCTACTTCTTTTGAGTCAACTAATGAAATAAGTCAAGAGAAGGTAGTTGGCTCAGATTCTAACTCAGCCAACGTGAAACCGTCCTTCTAGCCGTTCAAGGAGTGAACAGTGCCAGTCACAGCCGGTGAAGTCATGGACGATGCTGCGGTCTTACTCAATGACTCCAGTAAGCAGTCCTATACCTATGCGAAGATGCTTCCACTCCTCAAAGTAACATATCGTGAGTGGGCACTTGCTAAGCATATGTCTGGCGATCAGTTATTAAAGGACAGGTCAACTGCAATAGACATAGCGGCTGGTGCAACAACTGTTACTAGCGCTCCTAGTGATATGGTTTTGCCAATCCGCTTAGAGGAGCGTCCAGATGGTTCTACTGGACTCTATGAAGATATGGAGAAGACCGCCTGGGAGCCTGATGAAACCCAGGTTGAGACTCTTGATGTTTGGAATTGGAGAGAAGAGACCATCTATCTTAGAGGAGCAACAACTGCTCGGGAAGTTCGAATCTATTACTGGAAAGATCTCGCAGAACTCGTAGATGAGAACTCAAACATCGTAGGAATTAGAGCTAGGATTCCTTTGTCCTATAAGACGGCAGCACTGGCCGCAGGATCAATCGGAGGAAATATGGAGTTAGCTACGGCACTCAGAGACGTAGGAGAAGCAAGGCAGTCAGAAACTATCAGTGTAAACGTGAAAAGCAGACAGGATCTTCCTGTCCGTCGTCTTCCATTCAGGAGGAGATGAAGAAACCAATCGTAAATCCTTTTCGGCTGAGAGAGGTATAAGGACTCAGAATCATGATTACATCCAAAAATATTCACTCTGAAGTCAAGAACAGACTGGACATGAACATTGTCCATCTCGTCTCTAGCACTATGCCTATCAGTGGTGGTGATGGTAGTGGTGCGTCTTTTGCAGGTCCAGGTTCGACCTGTGTAGATAACTCAACTGGCATCGTTTACGTCAATGAGAATACGGCTGCCCTGCCAGTTTGGACTCCAATCACTTTCGATCAACCCAATCTGATGGGGTATCGTTGGGGAGCTACCGGAGTGACTCCAAAAGCAGCATCAAATACAGCTGCTACTCTCACTGCGGCACCAGGGATTCGAGTCTTCGGTGAAGGCATTGCAGAGACCGACTCTGGTGTTACTCTTGGAACCACGGTCGAGGGTAGTCACGTCGCAGGTCTGATTACAACTGATGAGACTGCGCACAACGCTTGTATCGGTTATCAAGATGCAACAGTAGCATGGCAGCCCGACACTCATGGCGGTATGGTAATCGATGCTATCATCTCGATGGAGTCTGCGATTACTCTTCGTCAGATGTTCATTGGATTCCTTGGAACTGCTGCTGATGCTCTAGCAACGCCAGCAACAGGCTCGACGACCACTATCACTCTTGTTCAGGATGATATGGTTGGAATGATGATGGATGTCGGTCTAACCGATAGTGATGGCATCTTTGCCTGTCATAACAAGAGTAACGCTGCTGCGAATCAGGCCACTACTGATACTGGTATCGACCTGTCAACCACTCTTGCTGCCGCTGCAACCTATCAGCGTTTTAGAGTTGAGGTTTCGGCAGATGGAGACACTCGCTTCCTGATCGACAATGCTCTTGTTGGTTCAAGGATTGCAATTGCTCTCGATGTTGATGAGGAAGTGACTCCTGTATTCCTCCTTGGCTCGACATCGGCTGCAACCAAACAGGTCAACATCAAACAGATCATGATGTGGACCTCTCGTGGAACTCTGTAACTAGCTAACTACGCGATGGCCTCACATCGTCCAATTACGTTGAGGAACTTGCAGGGTCTCTGGGATAGGGGTGAGAACGACTCCTGTCCTAGAGACCACCTGCTTGATTCTCTTAATATGGTCTTCGATGGTGATGATCTGAAGACAAGGGACGGGTCTACCGAACAGATTACACTTGCAGGGATTAAAAGAATCTTTGAGTATAAGAGGATTGGAGAAGCATCAAGATATCTCATCCTTGCAGCAGATGGAAAACTATACGATAGTACTGACCTAGTTACACCAATTCTTACGATTGCAGCAATGACGGACTTCTCGTTCGTTAACTTCTTCAATCGCGCATACATCTCTCCCCATGATCGAGTTAGTGGACTCTCTGGTGAGAATGTGCAGGTCTACGATGGCACAGGAGTAGCAAGAGTCGCCGCTGGAGCCGCACCGTCAGGAAGTATCATAACAGCGGATGGTGCATCAGGAGATATAGAAGCAGGAACACATCTTATAGCTGTAGCCTATGAGTCAGATAGTGGATATATTACTGTTCCGGGTCCTACTCTATTCGATGTCTATGTAGCTCCCGGGTCCAAAAAATGTGATCTCTCCACTGTTCCAACTGGACCAGCAGGAATTGCTAAGCGTCATATTCTAGCAACTAAGTCGATTGCAAGTTACGATGGAAACCAGACAGGCTATGTATTTTACTTTGTTCCTGGTGCAACCATCGCAGACAACGTAACAACTACAATTACCATCGACTTTTTTGATGCTAATCTAATCTCTGATGCTACTTATCTATTTGATCAACTTACTACGCTGCCGGCTGGACTAGGATTATGTGAACTCGATGGCAGGCTAGTTCTATGGGGTGCTGATGGTCTTGAGAGTGTAGTCTATATTTCAAAAGCAGGAGAGCCTGAATCCATTAATAGTGTAGATGGATTTATGATTGTTGATCCAACTGAGGCTGGGATTGTAACAAACTGTTTTGGATTTCGAGGATCTCTTGTTGTTTGTAAGAAGAGAAGGCTTTATCAGGCAACTCCTACAAGCAGCAATGCAGGATACTGGCCTTGGATTTCAATCGATAGGGGAAAAGGAACTACAGTCTTTGGACTAGCAAATATCATTGACTCTAGAGGAACGAATCTAGACTATGCTATCATTGCCGATCAGTCTGGTGTATATCTCTTTGATGGAGTAGTGAGAGAACCTGACTTAACCTGGAAGATTCGAGATTTCTGGCGTGATCGATTAAATCAGACAGTTCTTGAAGTCATCCAAGTAGCAGTTGATCCTGTTGCAAAATGTATCTACATCGCAGTTCCTCTCGATAGCGCGACTGAGCCTACTTACATTTTGACTGGTGACTTCCAGAATGGCTTAAACCATGAGAAGATTCGTTGGCTCCTTTGGGAGTTTCCAGTAAAATGTACATCCATCTTAGTTCAAGAGGATGCAACTCTTGAGCATCCGGTTCTATCTTATGGTTCGAGTGAAGGAAACATCTACAGTATTGATTCGGCAGTTACAAGTGATGATAGTGTAGCCATTCCAGATCCAATGATTAAGACATCTCTTCTTCATCGTTGGAAAGATGGAACGATTCATCATTTTGATAGGGGTGCCTTTAGAGTGCAGGGGAGTGGTAATCTTGATATTTCTGTTGGAGGACTGGATGATCAAAATACTGCCAATCTTGCTTTAATTGCTCTTGCAGCTAATCCTGGATTTACCGAGCATCGTCATATTAATTATGAGGGTGAGCGTATGTATATTAAGATGTCTACAAACGCGATTGGTGAAACATTTACATTTAGTCGACTCTCGGTAGGAGCGGCCTTCAAGTGGGCTAGTCGGCCGATAGCCTAATGGCCGTTAATCGAACTAGGTTACAGGCTTTAATCCGTGGGATTCAGACAACTGAGCCTGCGTTGTTCCAAGTTCTCAACACGATTATTGGAGAGCTAACTCCTGAGGAGCGTGAACTAGGAACGAGCACCTTATTGGATGGCCTGGCATCAACAGTCCTTCCAGCTGATGTTGTAACGTTTGAGTATAGTCTACTTGATAGGCATGTTGAATTAACATGGCTGAATCCAGATGATCCTACCCCTAGAAATTATGAGATTAGAAAGGGAACTGTTTGGGCAACAGCCGACATCCAGTTAGTAACAGCATCGACTAGGGCAGTTTTTGATCCACTAACTGAGGGCACACATACATACTTAATTAAGGCAATTGATTCTTCTGGTAACTACTCAACTACTGAGAAGAGCTTAACTGTTGTTATTCCTGCTATATCTGGAATGACAATGACTATTACAGCACTCTTTAACGTAGTTTTAATTAACTGGACAAAACCGACGAGCGCGTTCATTATTGATTACTACAAGATAGAGAAAGATGATGTCGAACAAGCTCAGATTAGGGGTGGCACATTCACTATCCTTACTGAGTCATTCGGAGGAACATATACGTATAAGATTACTCCGTTTGACATTGCAGGAAATGAAGGAGGTTCAGTATCTGAAATAGTTGAAGTTTCTGATCCAAATGATTTTAGTCTCCAAACTACCCAAGAGGATACGAACCTTGATGGCACAAAGGTTCATTGTTTTCTAGATGACGACTCAAATAGAATCGTTGCACCCGTAGAAGATAGTAGAACATGGACGCAACACTATACCGATGCAGGGGAGACAACTGTTCAAGGATTTATTGATTCTGGATATACATATTGGTCTCAACCATCGTATACAGGAACCAGTCCAAAAGCATCATATGTGCAGACTTTTGACTTTGGTAGTATCCAGACCGATGTCTTACTTACAGCAGATTACGACTTTAACCCGATTTCAGCAGCACCAAATACTGTTACCTTTCAGGTAGACTTTGAAGTATCAGATGATGATATTACTTATACTTCAAAAGTAACAGGATCAACATACTATGCAGTCAGTGTTAGATATGCAAGAGTAACGATAACATTTACTACCCCAAACGATAGAGGACTAACTGAGTTCTTTAACTTTCGATGCTTGATGAGCATTCGAGAAGGAACAGATGAAGGAGCGATATCAGCATTAGCAGCCGATGGAACAGGAACAGTAGTCTCGTTCGCTAAGAGCTTTGATACTATAAAGTCAGTTACAGCAACAGTAGAGACAACTGTTGCAAGATACGTTGTAGTAACTGCTGTTACGACATCAGGATTCAAAGTTCTTGTCTTTGATGATGCAGGTGTAAGGCAAGATGAGGATGTTTACTGGAAGGCTAGAGGTAAGGTGTGAACATCGTTAAGCAGGGAAATGGTAATCGTCTTTGTATTCTTACAAGTGAGGAGAAATCTGTTTGGGATAGGATTGATGCTCAAGGCTCTACCATCTTTGAACTTCATGTAGGTAAGTTTCTTACAGCCAGAGCTTTTCAGTATAAGGAAGATGACAAACGGCAAGTTATGGATGATATTGACTCCATGACTCTAGTAGACCGCCGAAAAACTAGGGACGACATCGCTAGGCGAAGGAGAAGGTCTTGAATTTTGAAGATCCACACATCTCAGCTCTTATACTCATTGGAGAGTTAAGTCTAACTATTGTTAGTCTTCAAAAGGCTGTCGAAGAGCGGGAGCAGAATGCAATCACTCTTAAAGGATTAGTAGAGCAGGCTGAAGCTGAGAGAGATAACCTAAGACGAGAGCTCGTCCAACTCAGAGAGACAGCATGACTACTGGTGATTTTGCTGCAACTCAGCCAGATAACTCGGATACCTATACATCAGTTCTTGGACTGTTAAGGGATAGGAATCTAGCAGTTGCTGAGGGATTTGTTGATGCTCCTACGAATCCACAGACCAGTTTTATTCGCTGGGTTAGAGCAAACTATCAGTGGGAAGAGTATGATGGGGCAGCGTGGCAAAGAGCTCCTATGGTCCTCGGTATTGCTGGTGGAGGGACTGGTGCTATCACTGCTGCTGCTGCTCGAACTGCTCTAGGACTTGGAACAATCGCGACGCAGGCAGCAAATGCAGTAGCTATTACTGGTGGAACAATCTCAGGTCTAACTAGTTTTACAGTCTCAGGGGCAGGCACGTTTGGCTCTATTTCGAGTGCAGGACTAATTGCTGGTAATAGTCTTAGTGGTAGTGGAGCAGCTATTACTGCGTTGAATGGGTCTAACGTTGGCTCAGGGACAGTCCCGACTGCTAGATTAGGCACTGGCTCTGCAACATCATCTACCTATCTTAGAGGAGACTCGACCTGGCAAGCTATAACAGCAGTTCCATCAGATCTAGTTGCATTCTTCACCGGTGCATCCTGTCCCAGTGGATGGACGGAGTATACTGGATTACGTGGTAAGTATGTAGTTGGTTTAGTCTCTGGAGGAACAGACGAAGGTGGCTCTGGAACTGCATTAACCAATCAAGAGAGTAGAGCAGTTGGGCAGCATACGCATACTCAAGATGCTCATAGTCATGGAGTTTCGGACCCAGGTCATACTCATAATACTACAATTTGGTCAGGAGGTTCTGGATCAACTTGGTGGTTGACTAGGTCCAGCACAACTGGAGGTGCTAGTTCTACTACTGTCGCAGGAGCCTTGTCGAATACTACTGGTCTTACAGTTAGTAACGCAACAGCGACTAATCAGAATACGGGAAGCGTAGCAGGGACGAATGCTCCTTACGTTCAGCTTATCGCTTGCAAGAAGAACTGACAATGTTACTAGATACCGAGAAATTCGAAAAGATCTATGAGGGTTTTCAGGTAGGTGGAGGGATGTCCAAAGATAGAACGATGGACGACTATCTCTTGGAAGAGCAGATTCTTGACAAGCTCGATGTTGTAAGTGTAGTCAAACTTAAGCCTTGTGGGAATCCCCTAATTCTCGAGGCTGTTGGAGCTGAGATGCGAACCCTTATTCCTCCTGACAATGTAAAGATAGAATTCACTCTGAATGAACTGGAAATGATTCTCAAGTATATCCAAGTTCCTCAGTGGGTGCCGAATCATATCAGACCTCTACTAAGGACTATTCGTGCAATTGAGGCAGAGCTCGACGCGATACTGTCAGGCCCTATTGATATAGCTGGATAAGATGGAGATTCGACTCGCAACTCGTAAAGATTTAGGGTCTATTCGAAGACTCCATACAGAGTTCTATGATGATGAGTTTCCTTTTCCTACTCTTAACAAGGCCCTAGAAGCTCTAGTCACTGTCGAAGATGGAGAAGTTACAGGATTTGGTGTAGTCAGGGAGCTTGCGGAATGTGTGATGATACTTAATCAAGGTCGCAGTCCCTTAGCTCGCGTTCGCCAAGTGAACAGTTTGCTTCCGTATGCGTATGCAGTGGCTCAGGAAGCAGGTCACGATGGTGTGCATACATTCGTAAAGAGCGAGAAATTCGAGCGGGTCCTCAAGAAGCATTTTGGATTTACGAACTCTCAAGGTCAAGTTCTCTATAGGAGTGTATGATGGGTAAGGGCGACGAGGATCGGAACCAGAGACGAATCGACGTGCAGGACAGACGCAATCAGAGAAGGGAAGATGTAACCTTCGATGCCGATGTTCGTCGTCGAGGTGAAATGCAGACTCGTGCCGATGCTGAACATGCTACTATTTGGGACGAGTCTGGTCAGGGTGGAAGTCGCTACATCGATACAGACCCTCGTGACCGTGCTCGAGACTACATTTCTGGTGGACTAGCTGGAATAGAGGATGGTCGAGCTCGATGGGGAGAGACTGAATTTGCTGGTGGAGGTAATATCTCCCCTGCTGGATCGAGCGGCGGCGGTGGAGGAGGCGGTGGAGGAGCTACGGATTATTTTGGCGATAGCGATTTAGGCTACAAAAGATTTGCTAACAGTGGGGGAGTGGATATGGGTGCCCTCACTGAAAATCTTGGAGGACTTCGAAAATTATCAGATTTTTCTACTGGTCTTACTCCACAAGGACAAGCAGGAATTAGGTCAAACATTAATCGACTATCTGACATAAGTCAGAGTGGTGGATTTAATCCCGCATCAATTCGAGGAAACATTGGCCGACTGTCAGAAATTGGCAAAACAGGAGGGTTTGATCCATCTGCTATTAGAGGAGATATAGGTAGCTTACGAGAGTTTGGTAAGACTGGCGGTTTCGACCCGTCAGCACTCTATGGTGATGCCGCTTCTCTTCGAGAATTTGGACAATCTGGGGGATTAAATCCCGAGAGTGTTAATCGATTTAGAGGTCTTGGAGGCTACAAAGACTTTGCTAATACTGGCGGAATCACAGATGCTGATAGAGCAAACATTCGACATCGGGTAACTTCTGGGATTCCATCAGCCTATACAGATACTATGCGAGGGGTTGATCAGTTAGGCTCGATCCAAGGCGGGTATTCCCCTGGTCTTGCAGCAGCTAAAGTGTCGGCTGGTAGAAGGATTGGTCAGGATGTTAGCGATGCTACTCGACAAGCTGAGCTTGACATTTCTGATCGAGTCAGAGCGGGACGACAGTGGGGAATTAAAGGATTGACCGACTCTGAAAATGCACTACAATCGCTTAGGACCGGCAATATGTTCCAGGGTAGACAAGCAGCCGGAAACCTAGGACTTGGTATAGAAGGTCTTAGAACTGACAATATGTTCAAGGGTAGAGAAGCAGCAATGAAGGGTGGGCTTAACCTTGAGGGCCTTAGAACTGATAATATGATTCGTGGAGCAGGTGGAGCTGCATCTGCTGAGACTGGCCTTGAAGGGTTGAGGACTGCAAACATGATTCAGTCCGCTAATCAAGCAGGTGGACTTGGACTCGGACTTGAGGAATCTCTTGTAAATGCTGATGTTAAGTCTGCTGGTGTAAGAAGAGGAGCACTTGGAGATATTGGAGCTCAAAATCTTGGTGCTCAAGGTCTGAAACAAGGTGGTCAACTTGCTGGACTAGGAGGGATGGAACGAATTGCAGGCGCTAGAACTCAAGCTGACTTCCAGAGAGAAGCAGCAGGTAGAGCATCAGCAGCAGCTTCTAGAGCATCAGAGGCAGATGCGTATAGACGAAATTGGGATGAGTTCCGCTACTTCAATGATATGGAGAATCAGAACAATCAATACTTCCGAGGCATGGGTGTAAACAACGAGCAATTTAATCAACAACAATTTGGAACAGGTCAGTCAATAGCCGACCAACGAAGAGATAACCTCTATGGTTCCAGTGTAGGACAGGCTGAAAGTGCGGGTAACCGAGCTCTAGGCGGAGCGGGCACGTTTGGAGGGCTTGGAGCAGGGACAGTTAATCAGGACTATAATTCCTCAAATATCCAAGGGGGATTTGGCGGTTTCATGGATAACCTTGGAGCAGCAGCAGGAATAGGTGGAGCTATCATGGGCGGAGTTAGTGGAATGGGTGGAATGGGTGGAGGAAGCCAAGCTCCAATCCCATCTAATCAGATTCCTCCAGGGATAGGAATGGGTCGAGGAACTTGGGCAACAGGTGGCGGACCCCAATATGTTACCGACCCTAGAACTGGACAACAAATGAGTGTCTACTACTAGGAGAAGACAATGCCAATGTGGTTGGGTGGTCAAAGATTTGATACGCCTAGTGACTTCTCTCCTAGGCCAAACCCTCCTCCGATGCAGATGGGAGGGTATTCGCCTCGCTATGAGTCTCCTGATATGGACAGATATCGTGAGCATATTCGTAGTATGCCACAACAGGAAGACTTTCAGCCTGGAAAGATGGATCGACTTGGTGCTATCCTCTCAGGTGTAGGAGAGAGCGTTCGTAGTGGTCCTGCTGCTGGTTTCGAGGCATCAAGACGACAGCTCCGTGCTCCATATGATGAGGCTATGTATGATTGGGGGACGGGCGCTAACCAGTACTCTCAACTCGCTCAAATGGAACAGGATGAAGCTCAATATCGGATGCAGTATAACAATCCTCTTGATGTTTATGACGCGGAGACAAGGAGACTGACTTCTACTACTGGTGCAAACCGATTGAATTTTGATGTTGCAACCGGCAATCGAGCCTACGATCGTGGCGTTGCTGTCGACGATAGAAACTTTGCTCGTGGAGTTACTGAGTCAGATAGAGACTACTACGAGAGAGTTAGGGAGTTCAATCAAACCTACGACCGTGGAGTTAAAGAGTTCGATCAAACCTTTGATCGTGACGTTATTGTGTCAGATAGAGACTACGACTTCTTGAATAGATCTTCAGAAGATGATATGGAAGTTGCCCGAGGTAATCTGGAAGTTGCCCGAGGTAATCTCAAGCGTCAACAAGATAGGGATGCTTGGGAAAAAGAAGTCGACAGTCGTGACTTCAGTGAGAGAGTTAGGGAGTTCAACAATAAGATCCAAGCTGAGCGATGGAGAAATCGACGGCAAAGCGACAACTATC
>CEPX01033405.1_pt1 | contig 19885 bp, 20 predicted proteins | sample 361361 | NCBI WGS metagenome assembly CEPX01 (sample SAMEA2619974, study PRJEB7988) | marine metagenome | biome: marine biome (ENVO:00000447); feature: mesopelagic zone (ENVO:00000213) & marine oxygen minimum zone (ENVO:01000065); material: "saline water (ENVO:00002010), including plankton...
ATGTAAAGTTCCTGTTGGTGAAGGCGCAATCCTTACTCTAATTTTACTTATTTTAGAATTATCATTTGACATAATCTCCTGCTTTTAGCTTAACATACCTTAAAAAGTTTGGGAATTAGTAAAAAAAAGGCACCATTAGCTTTTATATGCTATTTTGGTGTCATTTATTGTTTTTTTTACTAAATGAGTTAAAGTTTCTCTAACTTCTATCAATTCTTTTAATGCTATTAATACTGTTAATGTCATCTGATTAATAAGAATTTTTATACGCATCAGATCCATACATTTAAGATTCCCGGATTTAAGAAAACTATAATATAGTTCTCTTGCCCATATTCTATAGCTTCTTAAAAGAATTATTCTTTCACTCACAGTAATCGTATTTTTTTTTATGTTCATAGTCTGAGTTACCGAATTATTTACCAGTGATGATAAACAATTCGGTCGCACAGACTATTTTAATTTAAAGAACTATTCTCTTTTTCCAACTAACGAAATACTTTCATTAGCTCGAAGAAAAGCGTGGGGTGGATAATATATATACTAATCTTTTCGTCCTCTGGAGAATATGAATGCTATATTGAGAACATTCTCCAGAGGACAGCAACTCCGACTTTCTGACTCAAAGCAGTAATATTGTAATTCCACCCCTTTTAATTTTAAAAAGTACTGTTTTTATCTTTATTCTCTTGTATTTATAGTATAGCATACCCTATCAAGCTTGTCAAGCCCTAATCCGCTTTCCTACTTTTTATTCCCTTGATTTAAATAATCAACGATGTATTGAGAAATTATTCTGCCAGCTTCTGGCTTGGAAAACTCTTTAGCTTTTTGAGACATCTTCTCTAACTCTTCAGGATTGGAAAATAGATATCTTAATTTTTCCAAAAAGAAATTTGGGGTTAAGTTCCCTTCTTCAATAACTATAGTAGCTTTTGCCCGAGAATAAGCATAGGCGTTTTTAACTTGGTGATTTTGGGCAGCTCCCAATAATGGCACTAAAATGCTTGGTTTTCCAAGAGCTGAGATCTCAAAGATGCTCCCTGATCCCGCCCGGCTCAAAATCAGACCGGAAGCCTCGTAAGCGTGCCTTAAATCAGTTTCCTTTAAAAAAGGAACTAAATGATAATATCTTTCCGATTTTTTAGTTAAAACCACTTTTGCTTCAGCTTTTACTCCTTTAAAGTTATTTTCTCCGCACTGGTGAATTACTTCAAATTCTTTTAAAAACTCAGGCAATATATTTAAAATCATATCGTTGATTTTCTGAGCTCCCTGAGAACCCCCCAAGATTAAAATTATTGGCTTTTCTCCGCTTAAATTAAATATTCTCTTTGCATCATCCTTTGATCCTTTTAAAACCGCTTTGCGGATGGGATTTCCAGTAATAATTATTTTTTTCACAGAAAAGTATTCTGTCTTGGGAAATGAAGTAAAGACTTTAGAAGCAAACTTGCTTAAAAACTTATTTGCCAGTCCCGGAGAAATATCAGATTCGTGAAGCAAGATAGGAACTTGTAAAATCCAGCCGGTAACAACAACAGGCAAGGAACCATAGCCTCCTTTGCTGAAAATTAGGTCAGGAGCTAAAAAGAAGATATGAAAGAAAGACTGGAAAATTCCAATTGGAACCTTAAATAAGATATCAATGATATTTTCTAAAATGCTTTTTGGGGTAAGATACCTCCTGATCTTTCCCGCTAAAATTTCTTTGACTTTAATCCCCTCTTGGGAAAGTAAAATATTCCCAAATTCGTCTTTGGGGCCGATATAATAAAAGTCTAAGGATTTTTCTGATTGATAAATCCTTCTTATCTCCCTGGCTACAGCTAATATTGGCAGAATGTGACCTCCGGTACCGCCGCCGGTAAAAAGTATTTTCATACGCTTTTTGATATATTAAGTAATATTCCAACTCCAATCAACTCAGCTACTAAAGCTGACCCTCCGTAGCTTATAAAAGGAAGAGGGATTCCGGTTAAGGGTAATATTCCCACCATGGCCCCAATATTAGTTAAAGCCTGAATGATAATCCAGCAGCTAACCCCCAAGGCTAAAAGCTTAGAAAATTTATCTTTAGCTCTTTTGGCAATCTCAATCCCCCGCCAAAAAAAGATTAAAAAAGCAATTATTAAAATAAGGCTGCCGATAAATCCAGTTTCTTCGACAAAGACAGCAAAGATAGCGTCTGACATTGGCTGGGGAAGAAAGCCTAATTTTTGAACTCCCATTCCCAATCCCAATCCAAATATTCCTCCAGATCCAATAGCGATTAAAGCCTGCTTTACCTGATATCCTATTCCCATGGGATCAATATCGGGATTCAAGAAAACCAAGAGTCGGTTAATACGATAAGGGGCGATATTTACTAAAACAAACAAGGAAGCTAGGGATAAAGAAACTATCAAGACGCTGTGAAAAATTGGTCCTCCAGCCGAAAAGTAAATCAAGATTGCTACTAAAGTAATTATTCCTAAAGTGCTAATATCCGGCTGGGCAATTAAAAAAGAACCGATCACTCCAATTATTATTAAAAAAGGAATAAACCTGTCAGTGAGACCTAGGGTAAGATTGGAAAAGTTAAATCTCTTAACTTTGGTTCTCCAGGTTTTCTTTATATTAGAATTTGGAGTTAAATAGTCAACTCTGGAAAGCCAAGCTGCTAAATAAATAAAAAATGTTATTTTTAAAAACTCCGATGGTTGAAAAGAAATAGGACCCAAAGAAATCCAACGTGAAGCCCCCCAAAAAGAACCTCCTAATGATGGCACAAAAACAAGAGCCATTAAAATTAAATTTAGAAAAAGTAAACGTGGTGCCCATTTTTTAAAATCAAATAAAGAAATCTTAAAAGCTAAAAAAGCCAAAATTATCCCAAGAATTAATCCGTATATTTGATGGGTTAAAAAATAGTACGGGGTGCCAAATCTGTCTAAAGAGGTTAAAGCCGAAGCGCTGGCTAAAGCTAAAATGCCTAAAACGATTAAAATAATTACGGCACCTAAAAGAATATAGTCTGGATGATTATCTTTTGGCATATTTTTTAACAAACTTTTTAAATAAATTTCCTCTTTCTTTATAGTCCTTAAAGATGCCAAAAGATGGCGAGGCTGATGAAAGAAGGCAAATTTTCCCTTTCAAAGTATATTCATAACCCAGCTTAACAGCATCTGACATATTATTTACGAAAAAATGCTTTGGCGCTTTAATCTTTTTCTTCTTTGCCAAAGAAACAATCTCTCGCCAGATTCTCTGGCCGGTGGTCGGAAATAAAATAACTGTTTTTATCTTGCTATCAAGGATCGTTCTGGCTAACTGGCTAAAATCATAATGCCTTTCAAATCCGCCCGTAATTATAGTCTGAACATTCTCCCCTAAAGCTTCAATAGCCAAAATAGAAGCTTTTGGAATAGTGGCTAAAGAATCGTTATAAAACTTTATTCTCTTGAATTCTCCTGCAAATTCCAAGCGGTGGGGCAAACCCTTAAAACCTTTTAATGTCCTCTTAATAATTTTCTCTGGGGTTTTAAATATCCTGGCTACAGCTTTAGCAGCCTCAAAATCAGCTTCATAAAATCTGCCCTGGAATCTGACTTTTTTAGCTAAAGAATCCTTGGCTATCTTTAAAACAATCTTGTCTTCAGCATTAAAAACCAGATAGTCTTTTTTTGTTTGAAACTTAGTTATATTAGCCTTGGCCTTAATATAATCTTTAAAGCTGGAGTAATAATCAAGGTGCTCTCTATAGATATTCAAAAGAACAGCAATATGAGGACTTTTCTTAAGACCTGCTAACTGATGACTGGAAAGTTCGTAAACATAAATATCCTTTTTAGTGGCAGAAGGTAAAAATTGCAATACTGGTTTTCCAATGTTTCCTACCAAATAAACCTTCTTTCCCCAATTCTTTAATATTTGGTAGATCAAAGAACTGGTAGTGCTTTTTCCTTTAGTACCGGTAATGCCAATAATTTTCCCGGGACAATTTTCAAAAAAAATCTCGGTTTGAGAAGTAACTGTCTGGCCTTTCTTTAAAAAAGGCTTAATTACTTTTGTGGGAATGCCGGGTGACTTAATTATAATATCATAATTCTTAAGAGATTTAAGATAATCCTTTTTTATATCCTTATCCCCTACTCCAAAGGCCTTTTTTGGAAATATCTTTTTTAAAAATTTAATGGTATCTTTGCCCTCTCTCTTAAATCCGAGTATTAATATTTTTTTCTTTTCTAAATCTTTTAACTTCATTATATCTTAAAAATAACATAAATTGAGTTAAAAATAAATAATGGCGAGATAATCTCGCCGTAAATAAAAAAGCTCCTACTCTTAAGCTCTAAAATCTAATTCTGAACCTAAGAGTAAGAGAGGAAGAAAATACAAGATTTTCTTCCTTTCCCTTATTTCCACTGCCGAGCAATGGATGGACGCAAGCTGGAAATTTGAAACAATCAGTATCAATAATCTTATATGTCTTGTTTTATACTAATGCCAGTATCCGCTCTGATTCTTTTAGTAAAGAACTGTTTACGTCCAGAGAAATATTGTTATTTAACCATAGCTCTCTGGAAGCAAACAATATTTTATTTTTAATCTACTTTCTTCTACATTCTTATTGTAGCATACCTATATAATTTGTCAAGTATTTTAGGTCTTTTTTAAACCTAACGGGCAAATTGTGTTGATTATTCCAGGACTTCATTGTTCTTTGAGACTCTTTCTTTAAATTAAGATGCTTTGGCAATATCTTTTTTTCAAAATACTTTAATAGAAATGGTAATTCATTCAATTTACTGGCTTTTTCCCAGCTTAAATAAAAAGCTACTAAGCTTTCTTTTTTTGTTCCAACGCATTCAAAAGGTTTAAATTTTCTTTCTCCAATTAACTCTTTCATAATTACTAAAAGTTCTTTTTTAGTAAAAAGGTTCTTTTTAAAAATCCTGATTAGATCTCTTTGTTTTAAAAATGGATAGAGCACGGCAAAGACAAAAAGACACTTTGGACATTTGCCGCACCACCCTTTAATAGGCTTCTTTCTGCCTGAATTTGTTTTATGGGCTTCGTTACAGCTCAGAAAAGAAAAGAAATATTTTGGGTATTTTGAAAACAATTTAGCTATTTGAATTTCATATAAAGGCCTTAAAAAGCTAAAATATTCCACTTCTTTTGCCAAATACTTTTTAGAATATTTTCTGAATAAATTTTCAAACTGGAAGCTTTTTGACCACTGATGGTTAATATTTCTCCCTAAATACTTTAGATTTCCTTCGTTTGAACTTCTCTCATTAGAGAAGGCAATAAACTTATGATCGAAAATTAAAGCGAGCAAAACGCTCAAAAAAGCCAAATAGGCGGAAAACGGGGTGTGGCCGTTTAAATATCCCTTTTGGTTTAATTTAAGCAAATTCTTATCGATTCTGCGCTCCACTATTATGGGATTTTGGCAATGAGCAGCCTTCATTATCTTTTTTGAAGCTAAAGTAGGATTTAGAGAAAAACAATTAATATTTCTTTTTAAAATTTCCATAGTTATTACCGAATCTTTCCCTCCGCCCACCGGAACCAAGACTTTACTTGTTTTAAGCTTTCCTCGGTACTGCTCTCTTCTTTCAGCTCCTTTAAAATCATTTGAAATTTTCAAAAAATTAGGGTCAGTAAAGTTAATATTATTCTCGTAAAAAAACTGGCCCATTCCATTAAAGATTAAATCCTTCCACCACTTAATCTGCTCTTTATTTAAATATCCGGCCTTAATAATGATTTCTGGAGAACTGGCTGCTTTCCAATAGGAAAGAACTTCTATTAACCCTATATGAAAAACTAAATTATTTAATACCCTATCCCCTATTAAAGCCAGCCTTTTCTTGTCAATTCCCTTAATGGTTATTTCTGGAGAAAAAATAATATCAGGTTCAATCTTAAACTGAAAAAACATCTTAAAATTATTATTTAAGATGTTGTAAGAATATTTTTCGTAAACGAATTTAGGATGCTTTTCCCTTAAATTTTTAACTCTGTTATTGGTTTTCATTTACTTAAGTCAGTTTAGTATAACAGAATTTCCCTGCTAACCCAATAACCTTATACCAACTCCTATAACAGCTGCTACGACGCCGATAATCCAAAATCTCATGGTTACCTTGTAATGAGGCCAGCCCTTAGCTTCAAAGTGCAAATGAATAGGGGCAGCTAAAAAGATCTTCTTTTTAGCAAATCTTTTAGAAAGAAGCTGTAAAATTACTGACCCCGATTCTATAACCAATAATAAGGCAATAATCGGTAAAACCAAAACCGAATCGGTTAAGAAAGCAACTACGGTAAGAGCCGCAGTTAAGCCCATAATTCCCGTTTCTCCCATATAGAATCTGGCCGGAGGAATGTTAAACCAAAGAAAAGCCAATATTGCTCCCACTATGACGGCGCAAAAAGCAGCTATATCAAATTGGCCCAGGGCCAAGGCAATGGCAGTAAAAGCTCCGAAGATAACCGCAAAAGAACCTCCAGCCAAACCATCCAAGCCATCAATCACCCCGCCAGAATAAGTTGCCATCATTACCAGGACAAAAAAAGGCAGATACCAAATACCAATTTCAAAATTACCTATTCCTGGAACATAAATGTATGACCAGCCTAGCTTGTAAAAAAACCACCAAGCGCCGATAATCCCCAAGGCAGCAATCAACAAAAGCCGGTATTTCAAACTCAAGCCGCCTCCAATATATTTTCCTTTACCAATAACTTGCAAAATGTCGTCTGACAAACCGACAAGGGATGCTGTTACTAAAGCAAAAAGAGGAAGCCAAGTTTGAGAACGGCTGAGAAAATTAAGCTTTTGAAAAATCCAAATATCAGTTCCAGATAATAAATAAAATACAAAGGCAAATATTAAGGGGATTGTCCAGATTAATATCCCCCCAAAACGAGGAATATTAGTTTCTCCTTTAGAATGGAATTTTTGAAAAATTGGGGTTCCTCCCCCGTCAATTGCTACCTTTCTCACCTCTTTGCGCCAAAGCTTGTATTTATAAAGGAAATGAGTTAAAAACGGGGCTGTTAAAAAAGCTAAAATAAAGCCTCCAGTTCCCAGGGTAAAAATCTTAATAATATTAATTGTGCTTTCAGGGCTAATATACATAATTACCATTTATAGGCTTTGGGAAGCCAGTTTATTAATTCTTTCATGTCTTTAAAGCGGTCTTCAGAACCCAAAATAACATTTACGAGATAACCCTTGCCTTTTGGCGCCTCTAAAATTAAAATAAGGCATCCTTGGGCTTCAGGAGTCCAGCCTGTCTTACCGCCAATGATTCTTGAAACCCAAGGCTCATCTGCCGTTAAAAGCTCATTGGTATTAATAAGCTTGTGGTGAAAAACGCCGTCTGAATCATAAAGGTCATATTCTTTTTTAGAAAGAATCTCCCAAATTAAAGGATAATCAAAAAGATTATCAACTAGTTTTACTAAATCTTTAGCAGTAGAGTAATTTATTGGATCTTCCAAGTCGTCTGGATCAAGACCGGTAGAATTTACAAAAAAAGTGTCTTTGAGGCCGAATACATTGGCTTTTAGATTCATCCAGCCAAAAAAATTATCCTCTCCCACTAATTGAGATATGGCAAAAGCAGCATCATTGCTAGACTCTATTAAAAAAAGGTAAAGAAGATTTCTAATACTAAGTCTTTCCCCGATTCTCAGATTTCCGAAATCACCTTCTTCTTCTACTGCTTCTTTGCTTATCTCCACAACTTGATCTAAATCATAATTTTCCAAAACAAGATAGGCTGTCATCAGCTTGGTTAAAGAGGCAATGGGCAGTTTTCTCTCGCTCTCTTTATCAAAAAGAACTCTGCCTTCTTTCTGAGAACTGGTAAATAAGACAGAAATTATTGTCTTGGCTGAAAGTTCGAGTTCTTCTATTCTATGATCTCTTATTGGCTTTAAATCCCGTAATTCTTTTTCTAAAACAATGGTTTGAGCTTGGGCGGATAAAACTTCAGGGTTTTCTGCCATTTCCCGCCAAAATAAAAAATGCTCGAGATTGCTTTCTAAAATATTGATTCCCTGCCAAAGAGGAATAGCTACTAATAAAGCAGCTAAAAAAATTATTATTCTTTTCTTCATCTTTTTCTTTTCTTTGGCTTAACAATCTTAAGGTATAACTCTTTTAACTGCTCTTCACTTACTTCATCAGGGCTATTCATCATTAAATCCTGGTTGTCTCCTGTCTTTGGAAAAGCCATCACTTCTCTAATATTGGGTTCATTGAGAATTACAGCCATAAATCTATCAATCCCTGGAGCTATTCCTCCATGAGGAGGAACCCCGTAGTCAAAAGCTCTTAAAATGTGACCGAATTTTTCTCTTACCTCTTTCTTTTTGTGTCCCATTACCACGAAAACTTCTTCTAATATTTCTGGTTTATAGCTTCTTAAGCTCCCGCCGCCAACCTCATGGCCATTCAAGACAAAGTCATATTGATGGGCTAAAACTTTTCCCGGGTTCTTTTTCAGTTCTTTAATGTCTTTAATTTTTGGACGGGTAAATGGATGATGGACAGTATCCCATCTCTTTTCTTCTTTCCGCCATTCAAACATGGGAAAGTCAACGATAAAAGCAAAAGCCAGCTCATCTGGATTTTTTTTATCCCTTCTTAAATCGGGCTTATCGGTCTTATATCTTTTCATTGCCTCTTTATATGAAATTCTCGGAAAAGGAATTTTGGAAATTCTCTTTTCCGGAAGGAGCTTTCTAACTAACTGAATAAAAAGGCGCTCTATTAAATCCAATATTTCTCCTTGGTCCATAAAAGACATTTCCAAATCCAGCTGGCTGAATTCAGCTTGGCGGTCAGCCCTTGGATCCTCATCTCTAAAACAGCGGGCTATCTGAAAATACTTTTCAATGCCGGCAACCTGTAAAAGCTGCTTGTACTGCTGGGGGCTTTGAGGAAGAGCGTAAAATTTTCCCGGATAAGTTCTTGAAGGAACCAAGAAATCTCTTGCTCCTTCAGGAGTAGATTTGGTTAAAATCGGGGTCTCTACCTCAATAAAGCCTTCTATTTCCAAAAATCCTCTCATAAACTGGATAACCTTTTGCCGGGCAATTAAATTTTTTCTCAACCTTTCTCTCCTTAAATCCAAATAACGATACCTCAATCTCTTCTCTTCTGTTATTTCATATCCTGAAGTATCAATAGCAAAAGGAAGAGTTTTCGCTTCAGATAAAACTTCTAAATCCTTAACAGAAATCTCTATCTTCCCGGTTTCAACTTTTGGATTAACCATTCCTTTTGGCCTTTCTTTTACCTGGCCTTGGACTGAAATTATCCACTCTGGCCTGATGGTTTGGGCCAGCTTATATATTTTCTCTTCTTTCGGGGTAAAAACCAGCTGGAGGACCGCACTTTTATCTCTTAAATCAACAAAGATAATTTTACCGTGCGATCTTAGAGATCCGACCCAGCCGGAAACCTTAACCTCTTTTCCAATATATTTCAGAGTGTTGATATTTTCTACTCTTTTCATAATTTTGATTATATGGTTTCTTCAATTTCTAATAACTTATTATACTTTACCACTCTTTCTCCGCGAGCCACGGTTCCTGACTTAATAAACTCAGCTTCAATGCCCACGGCAAAATCTGCAATAAAGTTATCGCAGGTTTCACCCGATCTATGAGAAACTATTATCTTCCAGTCAAAATCTTTAGCCATCTTAACTGCCTCCATTGCTTCAGTAACCGTTCCAATTTGATTAATCTTTATAATAACGGCGTTAGCGGCCTTCTTTTCTTGGGCTTCTTTTATTTTTTTGGAATTAGTAACCAAGAGGTCGTCTCCAATAACCATAATCTTTTTTCCAAATTTCTTTGTAATTTCCTCAAACCCTTCCCAATCTTCTTCTGAAAAAGGATCTTCTAATCCTAAGATTGGATATTTTCCAATCAAGTCTGAATAATAATCAAGCAAGCTTTTTCTTGTTAATTCTTTTGATTCAAGCTGGTATTTTCCTTTCCGATAAAACTGGGAAGCGGCGCAGTCTAAAATAAATTTTATCTTTCCTTCATAGCCGGCCTCTTTGACTGCTTTTTCAATTAAATCAAGGGCTTCTTTAGAGCTCTTAAGAGGCGGGGCAAAACCGCCTTCGTCTCCCACGTTAACGGCTAAATCAGAGTATTTTTTTATAATAACCTGCCTGAGCTGATGATAAACTTCTGTTCCAGCTCTTAAACAATCTTTAAAACTAGAAAGCTCTGGAACTATCATGAACTCTTGAATGTCTAAATCATTTCCGGCATGAATCCCCCCGTTTATTACATTAAAGCAGGGCTTTGGTATAATGCCCTTTTTGCCTGAAATTTCAGCTAAGTGCTGATAAAGAGGCATTCCTTTAGCCGTAGCTCCAGCTTTGGCCACAGCTATAGAAACCGGAACAATAGCGTTGGCTCCCAGTTTTGACTTATTTTTAGTTCCGTCCAATTCTATCAGTAATTTGTCTATTTCTTTCTGGTTGATTGGATCTTGCCCTATTAACTTAGGAGCAATAACCTTATTAACGTTTTCCACTGCTTTTAAAACACCTTTACCATGGTATCTCTTCCCCCCATCCCTTAATTCTACAGCTTCATATTTACCCATAGAGGAACCCGATGGAGCTGCGCCAAAGAATGATCCCTGATTTGTAATTAAATAAACCCCAACAGTGGGATCCCCTCTGGAATCTAAAATTTCCCGTGCTTTTATGGATTTAATTCCAGCATCTTTCATTGATTTATTTCCTCTAAAAACTTTTTAAGCTCGGGTCCGAACTTAGGATGATTTAAAGAAAAGTAAAGATTGGTTTTTAGCCAGCGAAGCTTGTCTCCGCAATCAAGCCATCTCCCTTCAACTTCGTATCCGTAAATCATTTTACCGTCTTTCACCATTTGCTTGAATGTATTAGCTAGAACTATTTCTCCTTTTTGGCTGGCCGGGGTTTTTTTAAGATAATCAAAAACTTCAGGAGTTATAATATATCTTCCCAAAACAGCTAAATCAGAGGGGGCTGTATCAATAGATGGTTTTTCAATAATATTTTTAATTTTATGCAGCCTGGAAGCAATTTTTTCAGTATCTACCACCCCATACTGAAAGAGTTCTTTTTTAGGTAATTTCTTTAAAGCAAGAATCGGCTTTTGACAGGTTTTAAAAACTGAAAGAAGCTGGGAAAGGCAGGGAATTTTTGAATCAACTAAATCATCACAAAAAAAGACTGCACAGGGTTCTTCTCCTATCAGTTTTTTCGCTTGTAAAATAGCGTGGCCGTCGCCCAAAGGTTCTTTCTGGATAACATAAGTAAAGGAAAGCTTCTCTGAGAGTTCTTTTAAATTTTTAAGTTCATCTAAAAGATATTCTTTATCTCGGCTTTTTAAAATCTTCTCCAGTTTTGGTGCATTTTCAAAGTAATCTACAATCTCATGGTTCTTTTTAGCCGGACGGGTGACAAAAATAATCTCTTCAATACCAGCAGCTATAGCTTCCTCAAGAAGATACTGGATAATAGGTCTATCAGCTAAGGGCAAAAGTTCTTTGGGAAAGGCCTTAGAAAGCGGTAAAAATCTGGTACCCAAACCAGCAATTGGAATAATGGCTTTTCTAATTTTTGTTATCATCGATTATTTTAGGAATTCTTTTTCTTAAAAAGGCGGGTACATCCCATTTTTTTTCTTCTTCGAGTATCTTTTCTTCCATCTCTTTGGCATCTTTTTTTAAATCTAAAGCGCTTCGCCTAACCTTCAAGTTATTAGTGCTTTCTTTTGGCTCTGTCTTATTTTCAATACTAGATGGCAGAATGACGGGAACTATCTCTGTTTTAGGTTTTAAACGAGAAGCAGATTTCTTTGATTTTGAAATTAATGGTTTCTTTTTTCTCTTTAAAGCTGGTTTCTTGGATTTTTTCTTTTTTGGATGTGAACTCTTTTTTGGTTTTTCGGTTGTCTTTGGTTTTCTTTTTGGTCTCCTCTTTGTTCTTTTTCTTTTCTTTTTTTCTAAAACAACGGGAGGAGGCAAGGTCTCTATTTTAACAATCTGCTTTGGTTTCTTTTTAGTTCTTTTGCTCTTGCTTCCGGTAGCCAGTAGAGTTATTTTTATCTTTCCGTTATATTTATTATCCTGGGCAATGCCGAAAATAATCTTTGCTCTTTTATTGGAATCACAAATGGTTTTACTGATCTCTTCAACCTCTTTCATCCTCAAATCTCTTCCAGCGTAAATGTTAAATAAGATTTTATCTACTGTAAAAGAACCCCCTTCTAAATGATCTTTGTCTTCATTATTGGGAAAACTGTATTCAGAAAGAGGATCAAGAAGTATTTTTCTTGCCGCTTCTTCGGCCCGATTGGGCCCCTGGGCCATTGTACTGTTTAAATAGATCAGCTTCCCTCTGCCGTCTAAAATTGCTTTTAAGTCGGCAAAATCAATATTAATTAAACCGGGTGAATAAATCATTTCAATAAGGCCCTCCAGACCTTCAACTAGTTTCTGGTTAACAGCGGAAAAAGCTTCTTGAAGAGGCGTTTTTTTGTCAATAATTCGGAAAATTCTTTCGTTGGGAAAGACCTGCAGAACATTTAAGTTAGGAGCTAATCTTTCTAAGCTGTTTTTGGCAATTTGATATTTCTTTTCTCCTTCAAACTTAAAGGGCAAGGTGAAAATTCCAAAGGTCATCACTCCGAGGTCTCTGGCAATTTTGGCAAATTGAGGAGCAGCTCCAGAACTAGTTCCCCCGCCTAAAGAAGCTACTAAGATACACAAATCAACTCCTTTAAAGAGTTTTACTATTCTTTGCTCTTCTTCTTTGGCAGCCCTCTGTCCAATTTTCCAGTCCATTCCGCATCCCAAGCCATGGGTTAGATTCTGGCCAAAGTTAAAAGTTTTTACTAATCGAGAAACCGATTTTAAAGCCTGGAGATCAGTGTTAGCAGTTATAAAATCTACTTTTTTAACCCTTGAAGCAATTTCAGAAATAATAGTCCCTCCTCCTCCGCCAATACCGATTATCCGAATCTTAGTCTTATGAGCCTTATTTTCTTCCAATCCGCTCCTTTTTACTGTCTTTCTTGCTTTTACCTTTCTCTTTTTCGCTTTCTTCGTTTTTTTTCTTTTCTTCAGAACTTTTTTAATTTTTCTCTTTTTCTTTTGAATTTTCTTCCTTTTTTTAGCCATTTTTTAAATATATTAATATAATTATGCTTTATTTAGCTTATCATCCAAAGAATTTTTCTGCAACTTAATATTATAAACGAATAATTATTGATTACGAAGATAAATTTTCTGAGAAATTAAAAAACTGATTATTAATAAAAAGGCGGTTAATGACATTATTGGGAAAGTGATATAGCCAAACTCCATTATAAATATCTTAGAGCAAGAACTTAAATTATTCAAAGTAGAACAAATAATCTGAGGAGGGTCGCCTACTTGAAGATAATAATGAAAACCAGCAATTAGAGTTCCAACTAGAGAAAGAACGATACTGTAATCTTTAATGTTTTTCTTCTTTTTCCAGAGAGCCATTCCTAATAAAATTACTTGAGGATACATAAATACTCGTTGAAACCAGCAAAGTTTACAAGGTTCCCATCCTACTATCTCTGAATAAAAAAGACTTACAATAGTAGAAACTAAAGCAACAATAAAAGCCAAGATAATTGCATTCTTACTAAAAAAACTTAAAATTACGTTTTTTTCTTTTTCACGAAAAACAAAAAAAGAAATAACCAATAAAATTATGGTAATTTGGCCAATAAGAGTAAATAAAGGAAAGATTTGATTTATTGTTAATACAAGTTCCATAGACTTATTAAGGAAGCTGACAATCGGTTTTCTCTGATAAATGCTTTAATGAAAGGACTCTGGGTTCTCTACTTCCATCAGAAAACTCCCAGGTCGGATAAACCTCAATTTCCTTTTCCTTGCACTCTCCAGTTTGCCTTCTCCCGTCTGGTGTTGAACATTCAATATATGGAAGGAACTTTTGAGATTTACCAAATATTTTCTTTTGATCCTGACAATGTGGACACCAAAATGCTCCATAAAATATTACACCTTGTTCTTTTAAACATTGAGCGAATTCATCAAGTTCCCCGGGTTTGCTTTCATAAAAGAATAAAAAGAAAACAATAGCGACAATTACTAATCCTACGACTCCCCATATAATAAGTTTTGTATTCATATTTTTATTCTACCAAAAAATCGCCTGTCTGGCGATTAGTCTATTTGAAATAAAAAAAGCCCATTAATGAGCTTCTATGTTTTCTTTTGAATAAAAGAACTTTCACTTTGCTATCGATTTAATATATTCTTCTAAACTTTTTGATGTAGCGTCTTTGACCTTCTCTTCTGACTTTTTAATTATTTCTTTTACTTCATCTTGATTTATATTAAATTCATTAGATATCTTTCTGATTACTTTATCATCATTCTGTTGATTCTTTTTAAGATTAATGAATTTCTTTGATATTTTGTATTCATCCTTTGTCAATAAAAATTCTCTTTTTTTGTTGTTTTTCCTCAATATAAATATACCTAGAGTTAATTTTACTAAACTGTAATTAAAAGTCAAACCATTGTAGTAAAAAAACCGCCTAAAAGACGATTTTTAGATTACTCTGAGTTTAAAGTTCTTCTTTATTTGAATTTGGAAAAACTTTCGCCTTTATATACATCGATTTCGTTATGAATTAAATCTTGTAAAACATTCCAGACTATAATACTGATGATCAATCTATTAATAACCATTAACTGTTCAGTAAAAAAGAGGAAAAATTGTGTTAAAAAAATAGAAATAAGCACTGCTGTTTTAAACATTAGATAAGCCCTTAAACGCCGACGAATTAGCATTAAAAAAATACCTAAAACAACAAATACTCCAGATCCAAAAAGTGATAATAAAAGGCCCCACCAATAAAAAGGCAATTCTGGTGTTCTTTCTCTAAACATTGCAGAAAAATTCAAGACAGTTAGAATGCTGAAAAAACCAATAATAGAAGTTGCAAAATACGGGTTTTTAGTAATTTTTAAATAATATTTCCTTTTAATGTTCTTTAATCTTGTAGTCAGCCGTTTTTTCTCAAAAGGCACCATCTTAATCTGTGTAATCGCATGTCTTAATGTTTGGACAATTGAATTATTTGAATCACTATCGTTTAAAAATTTAACTGCCAGTTTTTTTTCTTCTGAATCTAAGCCATTTAAAACGCCCTCTTTTATTAACTCAATGGCGTTTATGAGGCTTTCTTTCGCTGATATTCCCTTAGACTCAATGAATAATCTCGATATTAAGTATATCAAAATAAGAATTACATAAATTAAAGCAATTGTTGGTTGAAAGAAATAATTATTATCATGGGTTATAAACTTGCCCAACTCATCAATAAAAATCCCGAATCCAATACCACTTATAACTGCAGCTACAAGTTTAATCTGACGATTAAGAAATGTAATCAGTCCAATTATGGCTATCGTCATTAAGAGTCCTCCCCATAACATATGCGCTATGTGAAGCGATTCTCCGCCAATTTGAATATAATTAACTAAATTCAAAAAAAATCGGATAAACAATATAGCTGCAACTGCTGAAATTAAAAACAATTCTATATGATCTCCTGCTTCAACATTTCTAGTAAAATAGTTAAATTTAATTTTCATATTTTGGTTATCTAATTTTGAGTTAAAAATTTCTTTATTTTAAATATTTTTTCCCTTTTAATTTATCTGGTAATAAATCTTTTTCAGTATATTTATCATATCCTTTGCCATAATCCAATTCCTTCATAAGTTTCGTAGGCGCATTGCGCAAAGATAAAGGAATCGGCAAATTGCCATACTCTTTTACGTCTTCCATGGCAGCCATATAAGCATCGTAAGATGTTCTATTTTTCTTACATTTAGATAGATAAGCAACTCCGTGAGCTAGGTTTATACCGCATTCTGGCAACCCAATGGTTTCTACGGCCCTGAAGACATCATTAGCTACTACTAAAGCTGTTGGATGAGCCAGTCCAATATCTTCTGAAGCGAAAATAACCATTCTTCTTGCTATAAACTTAGGATCTTCCCCAGCATCAATCATTCTGGCTAAATAATATAAGGCAGCATCTGGCTGTGAAGCCCTCATACTTTTAATAAAAGCCGAAATAGTATTATAGTGCTCGTCTCCCTGTTTATCATATCTTAAAAACTTTGATTGAAGAGTATTTTTTAAATTCTCTATATTAATTTTATTATAAAGACGGGATGTATTCTCCAACATTGTAATAACTTGCCTTGCATCTCCATTTGCCATAGCAATTAACCAATCTTTTGATTCTTTATCCAGCTTAAACCCAGTTTGTTGAATAATAGCCAGCATTTCTTTGGCTGAAAGTTCATTTAAAACAAAAACTCTGCAGCGTGAGAGTAGGGCTGGAATTACTTCAAAGCTTGGATTTTCTGTAGTAGCTCCAATAAGAGTTATATCCCCTCTTTCTACAAACGGAAGTAAGAAATCTTGCTGAGATTTATTGAAACGGTGAATTTCATCTAAAAACAAAATTTTAGATTGGTTTTTAATCTCTTCAGCTATTATTTTTCTAATATCCGCTTTTCCCGCTGAAACAGCAGAAAGATCATAAAAGCGGGCCTTTAAACTATTAGCATATATCCTCGCTAAGGTGGTTTTTCCCGTACCCGGAGGGCCCCAGAGAATAAAAGAAAACAAATGTTTTTGTTTTATGGCAATATTTAAAGGTTTTCCCTCCCCCACTAAATGTTCTTGCCCTACAAATCCTTTTAAGGTTTTTGGCCTTATTTTTGAGGCTAACGGTTCCATTTAATTATTCTACCCTTTCTTGGTTTTGGATTATTTCACTAAAATCACCTTCAATAATATGGGCCTCTGGTGTGGCATCAATAACCGTCTCTTTGGTGATAACTACTCTGTAATATTCTGAAAAACTCCCTTCAGCATTATATTCAAGCAGCCAAATACCTGCTTGATTCTTTTTCATGACGCCGGTTGAGAAAAATTTTAAGGGGCTTGGTTGAACCAACCATCCCTCGTATTTAATTCCCTCTTGAGGATCTGGTAAAAAAGCTGTAACTACATGATATAATACACCGTCTTTAACAAGGCGGTAAGCAATTCCTGAAGAATCACTCTCATCTACAACCTTAAGCACTGCTGATTGAGTATTAATATCACTTGTGATTATAGTTAAGATACTTGGCTTTTCTTCTTCATTAAAAGACTCTTGGCCGCCAGGAAAAATACTGTCCCTAGCAATAAAAATAATAATACCTAGAACAATAACTGAAACTATGATAATAATTACTTTTTTCATAATAAATTATATATTAATTATTATTTAAACCCTTATCCCGGTATAGTTTTCCACGACTATTTACTTCACCTCTCGAGTTTGGGACCGGTAATATCAGCATCATGGCTATATCCCACGCCCTTATACGTTCCTTTATAATCAATATCGTCAGATAATTCTATTTTTGTAAGCCACTTAATCCATTTGTAGCCCCACTTATTCTCTGACACGAGCTGAAAAGGAAAACCTCTTTCTGGCGGTAAAACTACGTCGTTAATTTTATAAGCAAGAATAATATCATTGTCTATTAAAAAATCTAAAGGTAAAGAAGTTGTGAAACCATCACTCGCATAAAAGATGACTGCTTTGGACTCAGGCTTAACACTAGCCTCTTCCAGAATATCCTTGATTAAGAATCCCTCCCATAAGATTTTTGCCCTCCAACCAGTAACGCAATTAAGTTCAACTACTTTTGAATATTTAGGGAAATTCAAAACCTCTTGGTAAGTGTATGCTTTTGGGGTATTTACAAGACCAGTAATTTCTAGCTTGTAATCTTTAATATCTATATATTGTGTGCCACTAATAGATGTTTCTTTTAAGTCAGCAATAGATGAAAGATTCTGGCCTTCATATTCCCTAACTTCTTTCTCTTGAAGTTTTCTAATACTCTCTGGCTGCCATGGATCACTATAAATAAACAATATGGTCGAGATAGCTAATATAAGAAAAATGAAATGCCATAGTTTAAAATGTGCACCACCTAACCCTATTTTCCTATCTAAAAAATTTGTTACGTATCTTATCTTCATTAATCTTGTCTGACGTTTAGAGAAAGTCAGATAAAGACTTCTCTAAACTTTGATTATTTTATATATTTCTCAAGCAATTCAAAATCAATTTTATCAAAATGATCATTATCCTCAACTATTTTTAATTCGGCGTTAAGATATTTCGCCAAATCTTTTCCATGTTGAAGTGGCACTACCGGATCTTCTGTTTGATTAAAAACTATAAACTTTTGGCATGATTTTTTAATCACTTCCCAATCAAAATCCGTTTCTAAAAAATTTTCGATTCCTTCATACCCAGAACCAAGTTTCTTTATTGGTGAAGCAATAAGGATGCACTTACCAACCTTTTCAGTTATTTCTTCTAGATACCTAAGAATTGTTGGCCCACCTAAACTATACCCAATAAGTATTGATTCTTTATCTGGATGAAAGTTTTTTATAACCTGAACCCACTCTTCTTTTTGAGGATGCAAGGTATTAGGCATATCAGGAACTACTACCTCATAACCTAATTTTTCCAACCTTTCTTTTTCTTCTAAAAACCAATGTTCTCTCGAGTTACTCTCCCATCCATGAATTATTAAAACTCTTTTTCTCATAATTTCTTTAACTTTTGATTATTTTACTTTAGCGTAAAGATGAACGTCCATGAACCTATTGTTTTTCTTATAGTGTTTCTTCATAATTCCTTCAAATTTATAACCGTTATTTTCTAAAACATGCATTGAAGCTTTATTAGAAGAAAAAACAGTAGCATAAATTCTTTTTAGTTTTAATTTCTTAAATCCGATCTTTGTTGCTAATTTTACAGCTTCTGCCATAATCCCTTGTCCCCAATATTTTTCAGCTAACCAATACCCTATCTCTGCTTTATGTCCTTTAATTTTGGAAAAGCCAATTGAACCAACTAATTCATCTTCAATATCAATAACAAAATTAATTTCTGATTTCTTTTTCTCTTTATTAAATTTTAAATTACAACTAACCCAGAAATGAGCATCTTTCTTAGTATATGGATAAGGAATCCTTAAAGTATTACGATAAATCTTTTTATTATTTATATTCTTTCTTAAAGATGCTTCGTCTCCTCTTTTATACGGTCTTAATATAAACATTTTTGAACGAATAATCACCATAAATTTTTATTAATTCTTCTCATAAATTCTTTTCCACCAAAATTTCCCCTGCCAAAAACCAAATAAAACCCCAGCAATAAAAAGAACAACAGTTCCTATGTGATGGATTGTGAACCATTGAGACCACGAAAAACCAAAGCTATATTTTGGGAAATTACCGATTAAAAAACCAATATACCAAGTTTCAACCAAACCGTGAATTAAGAGTTGAAGTAAAATACCTAAAAATGTGAATAAAATTATATAAATTTTCTTTTTCATTATTTCATTCTACCAAAAAACCGCCTGTTTGATAAGACGGATTTTGCGTCGTCTAAGAAACGATATTCGAACCTATTTTATTGGATAAAAAAAGCCGTGAGTTAAGTAACACACGGTCTTTGGGCAATAATGAACTAACTTTTTTTAAGGCTTGATTCTATTCTTTTACCGTTATAGTCAATATGGAAGAATTTAGTATCTTTTCTTGCTCTAGCTAATCCTTCGTAGAAATCCATTACAAGCTCATATCTCTCTTCATAGGCAGGTTTTCCGTTGTGGTCAATATGGAAGCCTTTGCTGTAATTGTCTATACTTACTCGAGCTAATCCTTCGTAGAAGTTACCTACATCATCGTAT
>CEPX01177414.1_pt1 | contig 19881 bp, 21 predicted proteins | sample 361361 | NCBI WGS metagenome assembly CEPX01 (sample SAMEA2619974, study PRJEB7988) | marine metagenome | biome: marine biome (ENVO:00000447); feature: mesopelagic zone (ENVO:00000213) & marine oxygen minimum zone (ENVO:01000065); material: "saline water (ENVO:00002010), including plankton...
ACTTCTTTCAAATCGAAATTCTTATTTTTTGTTATCTGGTTTTTTGCTTCTTTACCTGTTACATATGGGCTGTTGACTCCTGTGAAGATTGCAATAATTTCTATTTTATCCTCCATCGCATTATCAACTCTTGCTCCCCAAATGACCTGTGCTTTTGAATCAATTTTTTGAGTTAATAATTCACCCACTTCATTTGCTTCACCCAAAGTTAATTCTGGTCCGCCGGTAATGTGAATTAATACTCCTGATGCCCCTGCAATATCAACATCAAGAAGAGTATTGTTTAATGTATCCTCAACTGAATCCTGAACTTTATTAACGGATTTTGATTCACCAACAGCTACTAATGAAAAACCATGATTGGTCATTACACTTCTTATGTCCGCAAAATCCAGGTTGATTAAAGAAGGTTGAGTTATTGTTTCTGTGATTCCTCTTACTGTTCTTGCAATAACCTCATCTGCAACCTTGAATGCGTCCTGAATTGGTAAATTAGGAACTAACTCAACTAACCTGTTGTTGTCTATTACAATTACGGTGTCTGAGTGTTCGCTTAATTTGTTTAAACCGGATTCTGCGCTTATTAATCTTGATCTTTCAAGTGAGAACGGGTATGTTACAATTGAAACAACTATTGCTCCTTGTTCTTTTGCGATTTCAGCTATGATTGGTGCTGAACCTGTTCCTGTTCCGCCGCCCATTCCTGCTGAAACAAAAAGCATATCTACTCCGTCTAAAAGTTGAACTAAATCGTTTTTACTTACTTCTGCTGCTTTGGCTCCTATTTCAGGATAACCTCCGGCTCCTAAACCTCTTGTAACGGATTTTCCAATCAGTACTTTTGTTATTTCGTCACCTATCAAGGCCAGGTGTTGTTTATCTGTGTTTAATGCTGCTAAATCAGCCCCTTTAATGTTCATCTTATTTAATCGGTTTACTGCATTGCATCCTGCTCCGCCGCAGCCAATTACCATTATTTTTGGAGTATCAAACTCCTCTATTTTGCTTGACTCTGTTTTTTGTTCAGTCTGAATCGCTGAACTAACTAAACTCCTCATTAGTTTCACCCCTTCAAATGTCCCTTTTTTCTAAAACGAAAAAAATTTGTGCTTTAATTAATAGGTCTTAACTTGTTAATAATTCTTGTCCAACTAAGGAGTATTATGTAGATTAAGGGGTTTTGATTATCCTGATGTTTTTCTAATTTCAACATCGTCCAGATAAAAAGTTCTATCTGCTTGGCCTCTTGAAATTTCCGGCCAGATTTCATTTACTGTTGAATCAGTTACAAAATTCACAGTAAATTGTGTCCAAGTAGTTGGAAAGTCACGCACATATGTTGGTTGGTTATATTCAACATAAGACCTCCAAACAGAATCAGTTAAATCAAGGGTGTTTCCTGTCCACCCATCTCCCCCATCTCCTGCAGTCCAGTTTCCTTTTCTTTCTATTATTTCATTGGTTCCTGTTGCACGAATTCTAAAATAAATATCATCATTTCCATTTTCTCCTCTTGCCCAAAAAGTTAGCCTGTAACTTTCTCCGTCAGTAACTGATATTCGGTTTGCACTTGATGGTCTTATGCCTCTGTAAGTTTCTGATCTTCCTGGACCTATATCAAATTTCCAGCATTGTGAACCGCTACGGCATCCGGATGTTTCAATTGTCAAACTAGAAATTGGGTTAGTTCCAAGTTCGTCCCAGTTTGTTAAATTATCATTCGGGCTTCCAGCGGTAAAGCTTCCTTCAAAGCTAGAATCAGTTATTAAATTAGCTCCTCCTCCAGTTCCTCCTCCTGCTTCCCGTATTCTGTCAAATGCTGATGTTGCTGCGTTTTGTGTTTGTGTTTCGGCAGTTTCTGTGATTGATAATAAAAGTGTTATTACAATCACTGCCACTAAAACAGCTCCGCCTATTAAAAGCAAATATTCTAGTGAGCCTTGTGCTTTTTGCATGGAAAAAATAAGTGGTTTCTTCTATTTATTGGTTTTCTTTGGCACAAAAAGAGAAAAGCGGCCATGCGATTTCTTATCTTTTGTAAATTCTTGGCCTTTTATCTATTTTAGTTATTAGGACTATTTTGTCCTTTTCTTTTACTTTGTAGAGTGCTCTATATGAACCGATCCGATATCTAAAAACTTTACCTTCTTTTTCTCTTCTAATGAATTTTGCATCGCTTGGAACAGGATTTTTTCCAAGTTTTTTAAGTCTAGAAATTATCCTTTCTCTTGTTGAATTATAGAGTTTTTGCAAAAATTTGTCTGATTTTTCAGATAAATGTATTTCATACAAGTTCAGAGCCTCTTCGTCTTTCCTTCTTTTAGGTCAGACTCTGCTCGCTTTATTGATTCGTTGTCATCATCAGTCATGACGAGATCAACATCAACAACCCTTTTTTTAATAGTATTTAATTCGCTCTGAATATTATTCAATTTTTTCAGAATTAGTTTAGATCCACTCATAATAGAATACCTGCTTTAGATGTTTATATTTATATGCTTAAATCGGACCGGGCGAGATTCGAACTCGCGATCTTCCGCTGACTCCTCAGAATTGAATTCTGACTAGGAGGCGGATGCCTTGTCCACTAGGCTACCGGTCCAATAAATCCATCATTTTTCTAACTCTAATGGCTTTATTTGGATGATAGAAACTTATTTCTTGTAAGAATTTTAAAAGCATCGCTTTCCTCCTAATGCGTATTTCGTGGGTTTTTGATATAAAATCTGAATTTGGAGATTTAGCAATCCGTTCATAAATTTTATGCGTTTCAATCCCAAAGTTTAGAAGTGCTTCTTTAATTTCTTTAATAAATTCCCTGTCTTTCATTGTAATATCAATAAATAATTGTACTGCTTGTTCAGGTTCTTTTGGAAGAGTACCATCTGCGTCGTATAATCCAGCAATATAAACCCTCAAAAGTGCTTTATTTTCTTTGATTAATTTTGGAATTTTCATATTTTTCTTTATCCCTCTGTTAATCCCAAGTACTCTATTGAAGAATGAGTTTAACACAACGCTTTTGATTTCTAAATTAAGAGATCCCTTTATTGCTATTGGAGATCTTTTTTCTCTTATGTGTCCAGAAACTCCAAATAATTTTTGAGAGAGTTCATTAATTTTATTTATTTGTTCTATGTACTCATCATCAAAACAAACCTCTTTTTTACTCGAAGTCAAACACCCATCGCCTTGTAGATATCCAAAAAAGTATGCTAAATCAGGACTAATTTCTTTTGGAAGAATAACTTTTTTCTTTTTGGCAGTAAACTCAAGAACATCTTTTGCATAAATTTTATTGAATATGTTTGAATCGATTTTTTCTGAAAATCTTTTTAGAAATTCTATTTTTGCGTGTGGCTTATTTTGCAAATGATAACGATAGAAACTTTCTGAAAGATTTAACAATTCTCCTGCTTGCCTATAATTTAATCCTGTTTTCAGATGGCTTTCTTTGAGCATATCTTTAAGTCCAAGAATCATAACATTGCCATCAAGCTTCTCCAAATAATTCGGAATCGGAACCATTATAGAATTCTGTTTTTGTTTCTTATATTGCCTTTGAGACGTGGTTGCCGGTGTGGTCATAATAGCACCATAACAAACATTCCTGAAAAGAACACAATTGAATGTTTTAGGAATTCAAAAACTTGTTTTCCTGATTTGTAAAGTTCAAAGAAAATCAGGATTGAAAACCAAATGTAAAGGATTTCAAAGAATGGAAAGTGATTCATTGTGAACCACCTCCGAACTGTTTGAAAATCCATAATTCTCGATCTGTCGGATCTTCGCTCTGAAGAGCTTGGAAAATTTCTTCTTTATTTGGGAATTTGATTTCAATCATCGAATCACCTCCATGAATGATGAATTTTTTCATGGACGTCTCTGCTGCTTTTGGAGGCATTAAATCCTTTGTCTGAGCGTAGTGATGGCAAATGGTTTAAGCCGAGAAAAGCAGAGTCTAATGAAAAAATTCTCTATTCGGAGGTGATTGGGTAGAGTTAAATATTCTGAATAACTAATTATTTTATGACTGGAAAGGGAAGACAAGGACCGCATAGAAGTACTAGTCCAGGTGAACGTGGAGCTTATTTGCATTTCACTGTTAACCATCACGTAAAAACATTGTTGCTTGGAGAGGATTTTTTATCATCAATAACCCCGCAAACAAGGATTTTAGAAGTTGGTTTTGGTTCAGGCCAGTTAACAAATTTTTTGATGAAGAAATCCGCGTTGAGTCCTAAAAACATAACTCTTTTGGATTTTGATTATCGTTCATTAGAATATGTACAATCTTCAGTAAGACGTTTGATAAAAAAAGGAGTAATCAAACACATTAAATCAGATGTTGTTGATTATAATCATCCAGAAAATGCGTATGATCACATTATTATGCCTGAATCTCATTTTAGACGTATGGGAGTAACTATGGACAAACTTGTTCCCGCGTTAAAACCAGGAGGGACAATTAGGATGAGTAATGTTCCAACTATTGACTATAGGAACTTCCATAAAACTGATTTTTTTAATAAACTTGGTTTAGAAGTAGTTGAGCATAATGGTAGGGGATTGATTTTAAGAAAACGTGCAGCATAAAATAATTCATGCTGTGGCTAAATCAAAAACACTAATACTAACCCAGAAACAATCGGAATAACATAATTGTCATTTACAGGAATGTATTCTGCGAGCATTGCGAAAATTGCAGTAGCAAGAGCAATTTCGAATGAAAAGAAAAACATCAAAGCTAGTGTAGCTGCTATTATCCCGCCGATTGTTCCTTCCATTGTTTTACCACCGAATGTTTTGTATTTGCCAATCCATTTTCCGATTAAAGCTGAAAACCCATCTCCGAAAGTGAGTGCTGTTACTGCTCCTATCAGGATTAGTTTTTCTTCAGGATAAAAAATTATTGAAGCAAGAATAATTCCAAGAGTAAAACTCAATGCACCCCTTCCAGGAATGTGTTTTTCTTTATCCCTTTCGACTTTTGCAAGAACATCCTGTAGGAAAGGAATAGGTTTTATGTGTGCGTGAGTAAAAGAAATAAATGACCCGAATACAAAAATTATTAATAAAACTAAAAATGAGAGTTCTTTTGAAAGAAAATACAATATGCTTAGGTATAAGAGACCTATCAAGATATGCAGGAATTGCCTCTTAATTTCTATTTTCATTAAGGTTTTCAGCCTCGCCTAATCCTGAGTTCAACTTTCTTTAATAGTTGTTTGTTTTTGAACTTTTTAACTTTATTCTTCAGCCACTTTTCATTTTTATTCCTGAATTTCTTTACTTTTCTTGTGAGCAACGGAATTGCTCTTACAACATTATCAATAATTGAAATATTAGATTTTTGTGCTGTTCTGCTTAAAGGGTTCAAATCAACTGCAATTACTTTTTTCCCAGCTTTTCTCAAAGCTTCTGTTCTATCTCCGTCCTCAAGCATTACAAGAACAACATCTGCAGAATAAATTCCTTCTTTTGAAACATTTTTCCTATCGCTTCCCAAACCCTTGATTTTTGCATTTGAATTGTAAAGAATGTCTGCTCCGTTTTTAGAAAACACTTTTGCAATTAGTTTTTTTCTTTTTGCAATTGGTTTGTAAAAAACATTAGCTTCAATTTTTGCTCCAGAAGCTTTTGCTAATTTTATGATTTCTTTTGCACACAAAACAGTTACATTTCCATTAACTGAAATTACTGGTTTTTCAGCAAGCAAGAGCAATGCTGCAGCAACTTCGATCTGCTTTTCTGCTTCAGAACAGGTTTTTTCTCCCAATAAATAATCAAATGCTTCTCCTCTTCCATGAGCTATCATTCCTGTTGGAGTCACAATCCCATTTTTCACTCCTTCCTCTATCAAATGCCTTTGCTCAAGGCTTTTTGCCCTTGGGTGTTTTTTTGGAATCATTAAGAAATCTTTCCCACACTGGTTTTTTTAGTATATTTTTTCAATTGTTTTTCAATTTCTTTGGGATTATTTGTGAGAACAAAAACTGTGTTTCCAAGCATCGCCATGGAACAATTTGGAATTTCATTCATTATTTCTCTAACTTTCTTAGAAACTAAATTTGTTTCAATGGAAAAAACTCTTGAAAGACGAATAAAATTTTGCATGTTTTTCTTTTTACTTAAAGAACGCATGCAATAAGAACCGATTTTATTAATTTTAGATTTCCATTTTCTGTTTTTAATAATTTTTTTTGTTTCAAGAGGTCCAAAAAAACCAAAAACCGCGTACTTGTAATTATTTTTGATTTTTCCTGCTTTCTTTGAAGGATAAGGGGAAAGTCCCATAATTACTCCTGAATATTGTTCGGCTATAACATCTCCTAAACCAGTTCCGGCTTCTATTTCTGCCTTTGTAGCAATATTCACAATTTCTTTTTTTGAAATTCTTAATTTCATTGCTTTGTTGAGTGCATTTGCTAGTGATAAAGCACCTGCTCCGCTTATTCCTAAACCATAACCAATTGGAAACTCAGTTTCGTGCTTTACAGTAATTTCAAATTTTTGTTTTGTTTTGGCAAGGATTTTTTTCAGAACTTTTTGAGATGTTGTAAAAGAATTGGTTTTTTTCCCATTAATATAAATTTTGTAATTATTTTTGTTTGCTTTGGTTGCTTCAACAGTTGTTTTCATCCCGTTTTGGATATTGAATCCTGCTCCGGTTGATCCATTGGAATAAATTTTGAAAAAACCAGTTACGTGTCCTTGTGAAGTTGAGGTTGCTTTCATTGAATCACTTTTTTATACAATGAATCATTGCATGGTCTTTTTCGAAAGGGTGTAAAGGAATTATTTCCAGTATTTCAAATTCGTTTTCAAGTTTTTTTGCTTCTGTTTCCACAATCTTTTCCACAGATGATGATGAATCAATGCTTCTTGCTTTCACGCTTAGAAAACCATGGCCGTCTCTTTTTAAGTAAAGTCTTGAGTTTTTTAAAAATATTTCTGCCTGATTTTTTTGGGAAACATCCTGAAATAATGCGTCGATTGTAAAACCATTTAAGTATTCTCTGTAGGTGTTTGGCTGGCTGGCATCTCCCATAATAGGAACCATGTTTGGACGTTGTTCGCATAAATAAATAAATTTCCTCATGCTTCTTGCGCTTATATCCACGCCAAATATTGTGCCTTCTTTTTCTACAATATCGCTTAAATGAGAAATTGTGGTTCCTTCAGCAGCTCCCAAATAAAGTACTTTAGAACCTTTTTTGATGTGGATTGTTTTCATTCCTTTTTTTATTGAGGCTCCAACTTTGCTTCTGTTAGGATTCCATAATCGAAATTCTTTTCCTTCAGCATGAATAAGTTCTTCCCCATAAACCTTTTTTCCAGGGAGTAAATTAACAGTAGCTAGTTTTGATTGTATTTCGTATACTCCTTCCAAAAGCTGTTTTGGGTTTTTCATTAGTTTTTACCTTAAAGAGGTCTAATTTTTTTTCTTTCCGAATTTTTTGTTATGCTTTCCTTTTTTAAAATTCGGTTTTCCAAAAGCTTTCTTTTTTCCAAATGGCTTTTTGTCTGATTTTTTCTCTGAATTCGTTTTTGATTTTTCTGAAGAACCTTTACTTGCACCAGCTGGTTTTGGAGTTAGGAAAGATCTTTCTTTTCTTCCTGTTGGTTTTTCTTTAGGTCTTGAATCGTAAGAATGTTTTCTTTCCTCGTTTCTTCTCTGAGGTTTTCTTCTATCATTTCTTCTTGGAGAACTTCGTTCATCATCTCTTCTCTGAGGCTTTCTTTCCCTTTGTTCAGTGTGTTCAGGTTTTGGTTTGTTGCTTGGTTTTCTTTTTGAGAGTTCTTCTGCTCGTTCTTCTAATTCTTTTTTCATTTCATTTGCAGAACTTGTATTGTGGAAATAATCTTTCTTTATTGCAATTGCGAGTTTTGCTGCAAGGCTTCTTGCAATTTTTCCTTTATTCTCATACCTTGCTGCTCTGATCAAAGGATGCTGAAACAAGTAGCCGTATTTGGGGCTTTTTGCTCCTTTCTTTTTATGTAAAAATAATGCCTTTTCTGCTCCAATAACCTGAATCGCTGAAGCTGGCATGAATGCTAATTTCTTTTTGGTTCCTACTTTTGCAAGTATTTTTGCTCCGATTACAGGGCCTGCTAATCCGGAAAAGTTAGGGAGTTCTTTGTTCATGTTTTCTTCAATGTATTGTGTTAAGTGTTCTCTTTGTTCTCGTAAGTTGTGGCAGTTTAGTGCTAATGTTTTGATTTCTGCTAAATCTTTATCGTCTATTTTTGACCCCATTGATTTTTTTACTGCAGGCATTATTTTTGCGAGGTCTTTTCCTTCAACTCCTGCCTCTTTCAGTTTTTTTTCTGTAAATTTTTCTCTATTTCCAGTTCCATAAATGAGTTTTAAGTATGAATCAGTATCTTTAACAAGATCATTTAATTCAGGGAAGTGGGTTGAATACCATTCTCTTAATTGTTCTATGAATAGGTTTGATGCAGAATCAAGATCCTCTAATAAATTCACTGATTTTATTATGTGTACTTCCTTTCCTTCGTATTTTTCCTGCACTTTCTTTTTTGCAGAACTGATTAGTTTTTTTCTAAGAAAATCCACATTATCCATTTAGTTTTTCACCCAGAATTTTTTCAAGGTCTTCAATTTTGACCCTTTCTTGTTTCATTGTGTCTCTTTCACGCAGAGTTACTGTATTGTCTTCTTTTGTATCGTAATCAATTGTAATTCCGAGAGGTGTTCCAACAGAATCCTGTCTCGAGTAACGTCTTCCTATGCTTCCGCCCTCATCATAGTAACACAAGTATTTGGTTCCTAATGTTTTCATAAGTTCCTTTGCCTTTTCTGCAAGACCGTCTTTTTTCACCAAAGGATATATTCCTACTTGTACTGGTGCAATCCAGGAGGGGAGTTTTAATAGGGTTCTTTTTTCATTTTCCCTTTCATAATAATTAAGATCAAGAAGCGCAAAGAATGGCCTGTCAACTCCAAACGCAATTTCAATTACGTGTGGTGTTTCTTCTTTTCCTTCAGAAGTTCTCGCAACTAATTTTTCATTGCTGTGTTTCTGATGCTGGTTCAGATCATAATTGGTTCTATCGCTTATTCCGCACACTTCTGTCCAGCCAAAACTTTTCAATTCAACTTCCAAATCCCAGGTGTCATCTGAGTAGAATGCTTTTTCATCAGAGTGGTGCTGTCTTAATCTTAATCTTTTTTTTGGTATTCCAAAGTCTGTGAATATTTTAAAACTCAACCATAAGTGCCATGCATAAGCCTGATTTTTCAATAATTTTTTCTTCATTGCATCTTCCAAAGAAATATCCTGCGGCTTTTTTTCTTTGTTCTGCATTTTTTCTGTCCAGAGAGGAAGCTTTTCTTTTTTCACATCTCCAAAGCCGGGCCATTCTTTTTTCATTTCCGGAAATAAGAATGTTTGTGATTCTGCTTGTGTAAATTCTCTGCTTCTCAATAAGTGTTGCCTTGGACTTATTTCGTTTCTGAATGCTTTCCCTACCTGGAAAACTCCAAAAGGCAATTTATCTCTGAAAAAGTTCAGGTAATTTTTAAAAGGTAAATAAGTTGTTGTTGCGGTTTCCGGTCTGTTGTAAGCTTCAGTGTTTTTTCCAATTGTGGTTTTCATCATTAGTGAATATCTTTCAATTTTAAGTGCAAGTTTTTTTCCGCCTGGTGCTTTAATTTTTTTTTCTTTTATTGTTTCCAATAATTTTTTGTCGGAAAAGTTATCTGCTGCTATTCCGGTTAATTCTTCAATTAATTTATCTGCTCTGTAGCTTTCCTTTCCATCTTCAGTTAGGATCACAGGGTCATTAAATCCATCTAAATGGCCTGATGCTTTCCACACTTCTTTTGGAGAAATTATAGGATACTCAATTTCATAAAATCCATTTGAGTTGAAGATCTTTCTTATTACTGCTTCCACATTGTTCTTGAGCCTTTTTCCCAAAGGACCGTAAGTGTAAAAACCTGCTAAACCGCCGTAAATTTCCGGTTCTGGCCCATATACAAAGCCTTTATCCTTCAAATATGTGGTTAATGTATCTGAGAAATCAGTCTCTTTTGCCATGGCAAATTTAAAATACAAAAGTATTAAAACCGCTTGTAACCGTGCTTTAACGCCAGAAATAGCTTCTTTTACTGGTTTTTTTATTTTTTCTTTAATAAGTCTTTTATAGTTGCTAATTTTGTTTTTGTTTTCAAAAATCTTTCTTTGAACTCTTTTTCGTTGATGCGTCTTTTCAGATATTCATCTTCAAGATTTTTCTGGTGGCTCTCCAGATTTTCTTTTTCAATTTCCAGTTCTTGTTTTGTTCCGGATTTTTGTTTAACGTCTTGTTTGAATATTTGACTAACTAATGATTTAGCAAAACCCAGCAGTTTGAATAACACTGCCAGTAATATTACTAATAAAATTAGTGGAATTAATTGAATTAGTTCAGATAATGAAAAATTAACAGATAAAGAATCGTTATTCGCATTGTTACTTGCTGTTTGTGCTTTGTTATTCGCTATGTTGACTTGATTTGGTTCAGGGCTTATAATGTTGTTAAATGGAACTGTTTCATTTGCTGGTGCAGAAATGGTAATTGTAATAGAATCTGTTTTTGTATTTCCGGTTGAATCAGTTACTCTAACGTTTGGTTTGTGAGTTCCTATTTCGGTGTATGCATAACTTTTTGTTGATTCATTAGAACCAATTATTTCATAAGTGCCATCACCATCTAAATCCCAATCATAAGTATAATCTGCAACTCCGTCAACAATATTTACGCTAAAATCAATTCCATCTTCTAAATTTTTTACTGCTTTTAAAGTTATATCTAAAATTGGTTCAGGTTGTAGTGGTTCTGGAAAATCAACATTAAACTCCCAGAATCGATTTCTAGTGATACCGCTTTCAGCAGCATAAACTAACCGAATTTCGTAAGTTCCTTAAACTAATGATTCAAGTGTGTAAGTTATTTCGTTAGGAGTTAGATTATTTACTTCTCCTGGAAATCCAACAAGAATAGAATTATTATCTGGAGTCGTAATAAGGTATTGTAATGATATGATAGGTGTTTGTTCATTATAATTAACCAAAAGTTCCACGCTATCTGTTGTTATTGTTGAACCGTTTTCAGGGAAAACAGATATAATTCCTGCTGCTTCTTCTGGAGCTAAATCAACGTTAAATTCCCACGAAAGTGTCTCTAAAGTAGCAGCTTCGTTTTCTAATGTAACCAAAACCTTATAGTTTCCATCAACAAGGTTGGTTGCTTGGTAGGTTAGAACTCCTGGGTTTTCATTAACTATAACCTCTGGCTGGCTATGTAAAATTTCATTTAAAGAAGGGTCTTCTATGGAAACAAGTGTCAATTGCAATGGGGGATCTGATGTAAAGTTAACTAAAATTTCAACACTGTCAGTTGTAATTGTTGCCCCTTCTGCAGGTGAAAAATCTGTAAAAGTTATTGCAGTATTTTCTGCTGGAGGTTCTGGTTCAGGGCCAACAGTAAATCCCCCTGTTTGATTTGTTGCACCATTCAGTAGGTTTTCAACTGCAAGAAAAATAGAATAATCTCCATCAATAAGATTATTGATTTGGTAAGTTATTGTTCCTGCTTCATTATCAATTACTACAGTTGGATCTTCAAAAAAAGTTTCAGCCCCGAGAGGATCTGTTATTGTTAATTGTGCCCATGTCAATTCGGAATCTGATGTAAAGTTAATTAAAAGTTCCACATTATCCGTACTGATTAATGCATTATCTTCCGGAAAAAAATTAGTAAAAGCTACTTCGCTTTGTTCTCCTGGTGGAGGTTCAGGAACAGCTCCGTCATTATTTATAGTAATTGTTATTGGAAATGATGATAAAGGTAAGAATGATTCGTAAAGTGCAATAGCACTCATTTCATAAACACCATCTTCAAACGCGGTTGTATACAAATCAATGATGTAGGGTTGCTCTGCATAGTAATAGCCAAATGGTAACACAAGTCCTCCAGAATCTTCTAATACAAAATCAATCTCTTCTGGATCACAAGCAGGATCTGTTGTGTTATATGCAACCTCTACTGGAATAATTCCTGAAACTGTATCCTCGTCATTTGGATTAAATATTCCTATATATGTTGTATCAGCACATTCTGAATCTGAGTTTTCTGAGCCTATAGAAAGAAAGGCCAGTGAGAAACTAGTTAGCATTAAAGTAAAGAAAATTACTAATAGAAATTTACCTATTTTCATAATTTAATATGATAAAATAACGCGTATTTAATGGTTTGTAGTGTTTTACAAAGTAATTAAAATGTCTCTTTACCCTTTCTTTTTTACTGAAAAATCGGTTTTGCCAGAGTAGCACAGTGGTAGTGCAGCTCACTCGTATAACTAAACAGTGTGTTCGAGCAATGAGCAGGTCGTGGGTTCAAATCCCATCTCTGGCTATTAATTTGTTGTAACAGTAACAAGCTGATCCTTGTCTACTGGTTTACCGCTTGGCTCTTGGTAGCTTATTCTTAAATTGCATCTTGAAACCAATCCTAGACCAGCGCTATTCGGAATTTCTATTGTGAATGGAACAGCTTTTGTTTGGTCTTCTTCTAAAATATCAAATTCGTAAAGATTTATTCCTGTTCCTAAGTTTAACCAGTCTGCTCCGGTAGGGGAATCAGGGCATGAGCTTTTAATCTCAAATTGAGTCAGTATTACTTTTCCTGAGTTGGTTATGTCTATTGAGCCAACTTCTTTGTCGTATTTTCCATTCCTTTTTGTTAAATTGTAAGAATCTGAAATTCCTCTAATAGTTATTTTTGCTTCTGATTTTCTTATCACTAAATCAATGTTGAATCTTTTCTGGAATGAAGTTGTTTTTACAACAAATTCCCCGTCTATTGTTTCTTCTGTTTTTCCTGTAGCAAAAAGAACACCATCAGGAATGGTCAATAACACAGTTACGATTTTCTTTTCATCAGGATTTACACTATCTATAACAGGTTCAAAGTCAAACCAGGTCTTTACTTCTTCTTTATCCGTGAATTCTGTTGAGGTAATGTTAAGTTCTATTTCTACATCGGTTATTTCGGTGTCAGTTTCATTTTCTACTGAAATAATTTTTTCTGAACTTTCTCCTGTATTTATTGTTCTAAAATCAGCCTTAGTTCTTGAGGTGCCAAACTTAACTTTGATATCGCTTAGATCAAGTTCTGTTAAAGTGTATTTTCCTTCTACTTTTGTTTTTCTTCCGTCAAAACCCTCAATCCTTATTGTTCCGTCTTTATTATCGCCAATTTCGCTGCTCTTTGGATTATCATCAACTTTTAAAGTTACAGTAACCGAGTTTGATCCGGATAAAATATAAAGCGGTTTTGGATATTCTAGAGTCATTACTTTTTCTGCATCATCATCCAGAACAAGATTCATTTCCTGAGGTTCGGGTTCATTGTTAATTACTGTAAGAGTTATTTCTCTTTCTTCTCCTGTGAACAAACTATCTGGGAATGAACCGCTTAGTTCAAGTTTTTTATTTATTTCAAGCTGTACAAAAAATTCTGTTGAATCAGAAGAAACTTCTATTTGCTTTCCTGAAATCGTTTTAAAACCCCCAGAAGCAACATCAATTGTATAAGATCCGTTTTTCAGGCTCACTGTTCCACTGCTGTTTGTCTGTTCAATTTGCTTTCCACTGTTATCATTTATCCTTATATCTGCCGGGATTGAACTTCCTTCTGTATTTTTTATGTCAAAAGAAACTTCCTGATAGCTTCCAACGAAAAAATCGTAAACAAAAAACACAACCAAAAGCCCGATAATCCCTATAATTATCAAAACCCCGTATTTTTTGAGCAAATCACTGGCAGCGCCCCCTATTTCCTTTGCCTGATCCATAGGAGTTTTTTCATAAACATCAGTGTCTTCTTCAGCAGGGTCGTCGTATTTATCGTACATTTTAAACAGAATTAAAAAGGAAAAACATATATTAAACGTTTTCGGAACAACCTTTCATTATGAAAATTGCATTAGTTTCATCAAAGAAATCCATTGTGGAAATAATTCCTTTAATTAACAAAATTCTGAGTTCTCAGATAAAAGACCTTCAGGTTAAGGAAGTCATTACTGATAATAATCTTGATCTTGTGAATGAAGTTTCTGAGTTAACTGATTTTGATTTGGTGGCGGTTATACTTTTTTATGAGCATGATTCTCCGGATGTAAAAATTTTGATGGAAAAACTTGTGGATCTTGATTTAGCAGGAAAAAGAATCATGAAATTTTTGGAAAAAGGAGATGGCTTTTCTGAGGAAGAAGAATCCCAAAGAATTGCAGGAGAAATTTTGGAAAAACTATTCGGAAAAAAAGAAACTCCTGTAGATGATGGCTATGGAAGCTTCACAACGCTTTAATTTTTCACTTTTTTTTCTTTGAACTTTTTTTTCTTTTGTTTTTTGGTTTTTTATTTTCATGTTTTAAAATCTTTTTCTTCATCTTATCATGCTTTTGAAGTGCTTTATTAATCAGTTCAAGACTATCAAGGTTATCTTCTAATGAGTGTAATTTTTTTTCTTTTCTGGATACAGTTTCCTGAAAATGATGAATAAGTTTATTTTTTTCATGCAGTTCTGCTTTGAGTTCCTTTGTTTCTTTTTCGTATTTTTCTTCCAGTGAATTTTTCAGGTTAATTTTTTCTTCCTGTAATCCTAATAGTTCTTTTGAGTAAGTGTTCCTCAATTGTATAGTGTCTTGTTCTATTTCAATTAAAACTTTTTTCACATAATCTCTTTCTTTTTTGAGCATTGTTATCAGTTCGAAAGTTTTTCCGGTTATCTGTGATTCTATTTCTTCAACCGAATTTATTTTTGATTCTGCTTCCTGCATTTTTCTTTGGTAGCTTTCAAAGTCTTCTCTCATGTCTTCGAATGCTTTTTTCATTAACGCTGTTTTGCCTTCTAAACTCCTTGATAATTTGTTCAGTTCTGCTTCTGTTTCTATTGATGATTCTTTTTCAACCAATCCTAAAAAAGAATTTTTTCTTGTTTCTTCATATTTTTTTCTTAAATCTGCAAGTTCATCCTCGCGTTTTTCAAGAATGTCAAGAACATTTCTTTGTGCTCCTTTTGTTTTCATTATTGGTTCGTGTTTTCTTTCAAAAACCCTGATCCTTTCAACAAGGTAATTGCTTTTCAGAAGTATTCCTAAAGTTTTTTGCTCTAAATCAGAATAGAGTTCAGGAACAGTTATTGTATCGGCCATTTCGTGAATGTTTTGTCTTTTTGCTTTCTCAACACGGGCATGTTCTAATTCCTTGTTTCTTTTAAGCACGGTTATAAGCTGGTTAAGTTCTTTCAAATGGCTTCCAACATCAAACCTGTTTGCTTCTGCTTTTTTTTCAATTTCATTCCTTGCTAACTGAAAAAGAGAATGCAGTTCCTCTAAACCAGGAACAACAGTTTCTAAATTGTAAATAAAAGCTCTCCTTGAAAAAGCACCCCATGGTTTTCCTGAGGCTTTTCCTCTTACTTCAGTTATTTCGTCCTCTATTTTTTCCATAATTTCCTTTAATTCATGCATGATAACCTTATGATTTTCTCCTATTTATTAGTAGCTTTTAGATGTATTTTGTTTATGATTTCGCAGTTTTCCAAAGAATTTGGAAATATTTTTCATAAGAATCAGCAAGTTCCTTATTGTGGATTAAAATCCCGATTGGTTTTTCGATCCAGAGAAGAATTCCGATTTTATCATTTCTGATTATTGTTTCGCTTAATGGTTCAAATCCCTGTTCGTGAAACTTTATTGTAGCGTGAGGATAGTTGCCTGTTGTCTTAATTTTTTTAACCCATTTTCTTAGAGATTCATTGAAAAGCAGTTTTCCGGAAATTTCTTTTTTAGCTCTTTTTTTGTGGTAATCAATCCAGAACGCGTCCCCCATCATAACTGATTCAGCAGGAGAACCGATCGTATGGTGGGTTTTTCCTCCTGCTTCTAAAAGTTCATGGAGTATTTCTCTCATTCCCTTTATACCTCTGAAAGTCATAACCTCTGGCTTTTCCTGTGAAGCTCCTTGTTTTGCTAATAGTTCAGGAAGGATTTTTTGAAAATTATCTTTTTTCTGTTCAATGTAATCAAGAATATGCTTTGGGTTTGCGGGCTGATAGCGATTCCTTTTTCCTTCTTTAAAATACGAAACAAAACCCTTGTCAACGAGTTTATTCAGAGTCATATGTACAACGGAATTATGCAGGTTTGTTTTATCAAGAATAGGTCCCGCACTTGAGGTTCCTAATTCTAGTAATGCTATGTAAACCTTGATTTCAGCATTAGTAAGGCCTACATCTTCCAGAATGCTTGTATCCATATTATAGTTGCTCTATACTGCAATTTAAACCTATTGTTTTATCCTCCTTTTTTGGAGAATAAGCGTATATCAATCATTTCAGCAGCATATTTAGTATGAGTCAGATCCTGAAATAGCAGGATTTTGATTGGGGGTTTTGTCATGTTGAAATGTTCGTTTTGTGGAAAAGAGTTTGAAAGAAACTTAGGCGGAGATGCACAGAAGCATTTGAGCAACCATTCTGGAATCTATTGTAAGTTAATTAAAGAAAATAACAATCTTGGAGCTAGTATAAAATATAGTTAGGGTGTTTGCTGATGTTAATAGAAGTTATCTCACACGCGATTATGTTGGATGTTGGTTGGTTTATCCCTTTTATAATGAATAATCTGATTTGGGTATTTTTCCTTGCGACTTTAGCTTATTTTATTTATGAAAAAAATCTTTTGTTTGGAACAGCATTTGTTGCAATTTACCTTTATGCTACTTTTGATCTTGCAAATGTTTTCGGGTGGGTTTTCCAAAAAGGTTTTTTCTGGGCTCCGTTGATGGTATTCCTTGTCTTAACAGTTTATGATGCGTTTTTCAAAAACGGTTTGAATTTTTTAAAAAGGCCAATATTTGCTGGAGTAATGTTCTACTCTGCGTTGTTTTTCATAAATGTGGTGATATAATGATGTTCAAAAGTTTGTTCCAGGCAATTTTCATTTCTTTAGTGGTTTTTGTTATTTTGCTGGTAATAGGTTTTGAAGGGTCTTTTTTCGGCTCAATCATTGTTTTTTTAATGGCCTTTCTGGAACTTTTTGGGTCAAGATGGTAGAAATAAATACTCCTTAAAACTTACTCTACTGATGCAGGTTCTTGAGAAGAAAGGAATCCTATTTAAGGATAAAACAGAGTTGTTTGTGGATGCTTCGGGAATAAGAAATAAGGAAGCTTTAATCACTCACGCTCATTCTGATCACGCAAAAACTTCTTTAACAAACACTTATTTTATGACTCCTGAAACTGCTTCTCTTATTGATGCTAAGAACAAAAAATGCGGAATTAAGGAAATCCCATTCAAAAAGAAATTCAATATTGAGGAGTTTGAATGTTCATTCCATCCAAGCGGACATATATTAGGAAGTGCACAATTAAAAGTTTCTAATGCAGTTGATGTTGTTCTTACCTCAGATTTCAAATTACAGAAAAGTATTTTGTTTGAAGGAGCAGAAATACTGAATTCTGAAATACTTGTAATAGAATCAACTTTCGGAACACCAGAATATAATTTTCCTAAAAGAGAGGATGTTTATGAGGGCATGATTAAATGGATGCACCAGCACTTAAACAAAAATCATTTCATTGTGCTTGGGGGTTATTCAACCGGAAAAGCACAGGAACTAACAAAAGTCGTGAATGAATTTTTGGGAGAAACTCCTCTTGTGTACAAAAAGATTTTTGAGCAAAATAAAATTTATGAAAAGGAAGGAGTTAAATTAGGAAATTATTTAGAACTGAATCACAACCTGAATGAAGCAAACATTCTCATTATGCCGCCTCATTTAATTACTGATGATTTGTTGTTTGCATTACAGCACCAGCTCAAAAGAAGAGTAGAACCAGCTATAGCAACCGGCTGGAAAAATCATTCAAAATACAAAACCTTTCCAGTTTCTGATCATGCTGATTTTAATGCTCTTATGGAATATGTAAAACAAAGCGAACCTAAATTAGTTTTAACCACTCATGGTTTTGAAAGGGAATTTGCTTCTTATGTGCAGAGAAGATTAAAAATACCGGCAAAACCTTTAAGTGAAACAAGACAGATGATTTTACAGGAGTTTAATTTATGAACTTAAAGAATTCTTTGCTGAAAGTAAAAGGATCCATTGCATTATTTGTAATTTTAGTTTTATCTTATTTTTTTCTTTCAAACATGAGTGTTTTTATTCCGCTTTCGAAGATTTTTTCATTATCTTTTTCAATGAGTTCTCTAGAAAACATTTTTTCTTTTGTTTTTGTTCATGAAAACATTTATCATTTAATTGCAAATGCATTAACCGTGCTTGGTTATGCTATTCTTGTTGAACTTGCTTTGGGGACAATTGATGTAATTGCTGTTTTTGTTTTCTCAACAATAATTTCTGCTTTGCTTTTTACTTTTTTCAATCCAAGTGTTGGATTAATTGGTTCTTCTATCGGAATGAGTGGATTAGCAGCTGCTTCATTGATTCTTGATCCAAAAAGAGCAGTTGCTTTAACAATAGGATTATTTTTAGCCGTGTTTCTGATAACTCCTGTAATTTTTTCTTCGATTGATTCTGAGGGGCAAAATATCCAGGATGAAAAACTTGTTATTGAACAGCAGATTCAGGAAGCTGTTGAACAGGGGGATATTGAACAGCAAAAAGTTTTGGTTCAAAAAAAGATCGAGATTCAGCAAAAAGAAACAGAGTTTGATTTATCCAAAGAATTTGCCAAAGCAACTCCTGTAAATAATCAGATTCATGCTTTCGGAGCGTTTTTCGGAATGCTTTATTTAATGCTGTTCAGGCGGAAAAGGTTCAATAAGGCGGTAAGGAACATTTTCCACCCTCACTTTGTTGACTTTGATAAGCATGGTTTGTTTACTGAAAAGAAATAAGCTTATTTTGCGGTTTTTTCAAAAAAACCAAGATATTTAAGGGTTTTCCAATTCTCCCTTATAATAGGGTATTTTTATGAACAGAACTCATTCTTGTGGAGAATTAACCAAAAAGGAAATCGGCAAAAAAGTAGTTCTTACTGGTTGGGTAGACACCAGAAGAGATCACGGAAACCTTACTTTTATTGATGTAAGAGACAGATATGGCCTAACTCAGGTTGTTCTGAATCCTGAAACTAATAAAGAATCTCATGAAACAGGAAAAAAGCTCAGAAGAGAATTTGTTGTTAGGGTTGAGGGTTCTGTAAGAGAAAGGCCAAAAGGAACTGTGAATAAAGATTCAAAAACCGGTTCAATAGAAGTTGAAGCTTCAAAGCTTGAGATTCTTTCAAGTTCACTTCCTTTGCCTATTGAAAGTTCTGATAAAAAACAGTCAACTGAAGAATCAAGGCTAACTTATCGTTACTTGGATTTAAGAAGTGAAGAAATGCAGAGAAATATTATTGCAAGGCACAGGATCACAAAAATCGTGAGGGATTTTTATGATGAAAATGGTTTCCTTGATATTGAAACACCAATCCTTGCAAAGAGTACTCCTGAAGGAGCAAGGGATTATTTAGTTCCTTCCAGAGTAAATCAGGGGAAGTTTTTTGCTTTGCCACAAAGCCCTCAAATTTTTAAACAATTAATTATGCTTTCAGGTTTTGACAGATACATGCAGATCGCAAGATGTTTTCGTGATGAAGATTTAAGAGCGGACAGGCAACCGGAATTTACTCAGATTGATGTTGAAATGAGTTTTATTACTGAGGAAGATATTTTTGAAATTCATGAAAAATTAATGAAAAAAATTTGGAAAGAATTTTTAGGAATTGAACTAAAGATTCCTTTTTCTAAATATGATTATCAAGAGGTAATTGATCGCTGGGGTATTGACAG
>CEPX01174140.1_pt1 | contig 19875 bp, 24 predicted proteins | sample 361361 | NCBI WGS metagenome assembly CEPX01 (sample SAMEA2619974, study PRJEB7988) | marine metagenome | biome: marine biome (ENVO:00000447); feature: mesopelagic zone (ENVO:00000213) & marine oxygen minimum zone (ENVO:01000065); material: "saline water (ENVO:00002010), including plankton...
ACATGCAGCTCAGGCTGGTTGGGCCCCTGATAAAATCAGATTCCTACCTATTGCTTCCTTACCTGGAGACAATATTGCTAAGAAGACTGAAAAGATGTCATGGTGGTCAGGAGATAATTTGTTAGAAGCAATTAATAAATTTGATGTTCCACAAAAACCAACTGATTTACCTCTAAGATTACCAATCCAAGATGTCTACAACATTACCGGTATCGGTGTAGTTCCAGTAGGAAGAATTGAAACTGGAATTATGAAAGTTGGGGATAATGTAACAGTTGTACCTGGAAGAGAAGGTAAGGGTATTAGTGGTGAAGTTAAAACTATTGAAATGCACCATGAACAACACCAACAAGCAGAACCAGGAGATAATGTAGGATTCAACGTTAGAGGTATCGGTAAGAAAGATATCGCTAGAGGAGATGTATTAGGACACTCTGATAATGTACCTACAGTTGTAACTGAGTTTACTGCGCAAGTAGTAATTATGAGTCATCCAAGTGTTGTAACTGTTGGATATACACCTGTATTCCACATCCACACAGCACAGGTTGCTTGCCAATTTGTTGAAATCGTTAAGAAGATGGATCCAGCTACTGGTAAGGAAGTTACTGAGAACAAAGACATCTTACGAAATGGTGATGCAGCTATTGTAAAGTTAAGACCAGTACAAGCATTGGTAATCGAAAAGAACTCAGAAATTCCGCAAATGAGTAGATTTGCAATCAGAGATTCTGGAGTTACCGTAGCAGCTGGTATGTGTACTGACTTAGTTGCTAAGGATCTTAGCAAATAGATTTTATTTTTTTCATCTATTTTTTAAAGAATCCTTATTTTTAACATAAATGGATTTAACAATAACTAAAAATAAAATTATAATTGATGATTTTGTGGTTGATATTCCCTGCCCATATGAATTATTTGATGGAACTTATGAACCAAGTAATTCTGACATTGCTAGTTCTAGAAAACTACACGCAACTAGAGCACTGATTATGCAAACAAAATATGTATCTCCATTTCCTGAAGTTGAGGGAGATGAAGTAGTGTTTTTTGATAAATTGAATTATATAATGCAAGAAGTCGGTAGACTAAAATTGGAGGAAACACCTTTCCTAGGAAAATATGTTGGATTGATCATGAATCCAGTAGAGGGTACAAGAGCACCTTTCAGAAATATTGAAGATATTAGGGATTTAGTAAACCATAATCTTAATTCTAAACACGTAATTGCCCATGCAGATTATTTGTACAATTCTGGAGGAAATTTTACAGGAAAAGCATTCGTACAAATCAACTGCTCTGATGAAGTTAGGTTTTTAAGGAATTAAGCTATTAGAATTTTTGCTTTCTATAATTAATTAAAACAGCAATCTTTATAAACAAACCACGATCCTAGAACAAAACATAGTGAATTAATCATTATGCTGATAAGAATGGCACAAAGAGCAAGAATAAAATTAGCAAGTACCGAGATTGATAAGATCAATCAAATTTGTGGAGACATTAGATCTATTGCTGAAAAAACAGGTGTCAATCTTAAAGGCCCTATTCCTCTTCCTACTAAAAAATTGAAAGTTACTACACGTAAATCTCCAGATGGTGAAGGAAAAGCTTCCTGGGAGAGATATGAGATGCGTGTGCACAAGAGATTAATCGATGTCGGTGCTGATGAAAGAACTCTTAGATTAGTTATGAGAGTACCTATACCTGAAGGTCTCAATATCGAGATTGAAATGGTTGACGTCTAGAATTAAATTAAAAAAAAATTATTTTTTCTTAGCTGGTTTGCTTCCTGCATTACAAGCAGCACATTTGTTAGGCATGAATAATTTCATTGCTCCAAATAATACCATTAAGACAGCAATCCACTGAATCCAACCATCGATTCCTAACCATTGTGGCCATAGCATTCCGTTGAGAAGCAATAAACCACCTGTTACAATTTTACACATTCCTGTACATTTTTGACACATTCCCATTTTAATTCCCCCATTGAGCTAAGTGTACTGAATTCAGCTCGATTTTATTAAGTACTAGAATAAATATATTGGAGTTTAAAAAACTTACTCTTCGTCATCCTCTCGACGAATTACCTTGACAGAGTCCATTTTAACTGTAATAGGTATCGGAACAGCAGATTCCAACAATTCCACAACTATTTCTTCCTTTTGCTTATTGATACGCATAACTTTGGCATTTTCCCGTTTGAAAGGACCAGAAATTATTTCTACAATGTCACTTTTCTTGATATTCATTTCTACCTTTACTTGTTCAAGCATGTGTTCAATTTCGGGATAAGGAATTTCTCTTGGTAGTAGTCCTCTGGCATAAGGGACGCCTGCTAAGGCTGTTTCAGCATCAAGCTTAGAGGTAGCTTCCACGAAGATATATCCTCTCATACCGTGTGGTCTAATTACTGCCACAATGCCTTTTGGAGTTTTTTGCAGTTTACTAACTAGATAATCAACTACTTGATCCTCTCTGTTCGCTGCAGTTCTCAATCCAAATATTTGTGTCATTTTATGAATATCTGTTTAAGTAGGAAAATCACGAAACCAATGATCCCTACGATGGTTATTCCCAAACCAGTTACCTTAGACAAGCTTAAAAACTCATCCCTACCGGGTTTTTTTGTAATACGTAGTACTCGCATGGTCTCTTTGTAAAACTTTCTCCATTTACTTGGTTGTTGCACTACGTTGTTCATAGTTTTGGTAAATGAAGGCATTGATTTATAAAGTTTGCGGAGAGTTTGTTAAGAATGGAGGTTGCTCAACTCAAGGAAAATTATAAGAATTGCAATAATTGTTCAGATCTTTGTGATTCTAGAATACAAGTAGTTTTCGGATCTGGCAACTATGACGCAAATATTCTTCTTATTGGGGAAGCTCCAGGAAAAACAGAGGCAGAAAAGGGCATTCCCTTCTGTGGAATGTCTGGCAAGATTCTCAATGAACTTCTGGCTAGTGCCGGATTATCTAGAGAGGACATTTTTATCACTAACACTATTCTATGTAGACCACCAAATAATAGAAATCCTAAGAAGGAGGAAGTGGAAAATTGTAGAGATAGATTGGACCAGCTAATTAAAATTATGCAACCAAAAGTTATTGTTACTATTGGTAATTTTGCTACTGAGAGAATTATCAACAAGACTGGAATTAAATCGATTCATGGTAAGGTTTTCGATTATGATGGAATACTAGTTGTGCCAGTTATCCATCCAGCTGGCTATTTGTATTCTGGCAGAAATCCACAAATGCTACAGGAGATGAAAGACGATTTTATGATTATTGCCAGTATAGCTGTATCAGAAAAGAAACAAAAGAATTTGTTTGATTTTTAATATACATCTTTTTTTCTGAATACCAAATATAAAATCAATACAAAGATAATTAATCCTAGAGATCCCAATAATATATACCAATGCATTTTAGTAAATGTAAACTTGTCCTCTTGTGGCTCCACAGCTTGAGCTGTTATAGCAAATATTGAAAGATGAGATACTTCGGTATTAAATGTAACTTCTGTATCGGAAGTGGAGGCTATTGTTGTTTTTAGTGGCAACCATTGTTCTTGCTGATAAATGTTGAGGGCCACTGTATTTCTATCGTAATTGTTCTCTTGCAGCCATGATTTAGGAATTGCAAATGTCAAATCAACCGTTTCCACATCTTCCCGTGGCAGTTCTGCGGTCACTTTTATGAATTGATATACGTTTTCTAGCTCAGGTAAATTTACTGGTTTTTCTGACAATGATTCTACTTCCAAATTAATTTCTCTGTCTACTTTAGAGTTGATGATTATTTCCTTTATAGATATGTCAGATCTACCTACAGAAACTGACGTAGGAGTGCCTGAAGTTATAGTTATCGATTTCTGGAAAGAGTTGGGAAGCGTAGGTGTTTCCGTAATTGGGTCTGAAACAGCGCCATTATTTGATGAAGATGAAGTACTAGGTTCTGAGGATGTAACTTTAGAAGCACTGGCAGTTGCTGATGGCGTGGACTTGGAACTACCTCCACCACCAGAGCCTCCGCCCCCACCACCTCCTCCACCGCCACTTCCAGATGAGGAAGCAGAAGTGGTGAAACTTTCAGTTCCAGTAGAGTTGCAGTTACCAGCATAGTCACATGAGGTTACATTGACGTAGTACAGTGTAGATGCACTTAATCCTGACAAGGCTATTGAGTGTGAGGTCTTTCTATTGGTAGAAGACGTAGCACTACCCAGAGATCTAGTGGTCCCATAATGTACTGTGGAATTGGCAAGGGATCCAGTAGTCCAAGTAATGGTAGCGGCACTAGTAGTGAGACTACCGCTAGCTAGAGATGTTACTGTGAAGAATGTGTAATCGATGTTGAAAGTTAAAGTTTGAGTATTGTTAACATTACCATGAGTGTCATTGGCAATCACTGTAATCGTATGACTTCCCTCGGCAAGTGCAGAAACATTGTAGCTAGCAGACCATTCCCCAGAAGTGTTTAGCAGTGTAATATTAAATCCAGTACCAGAAGCATTATCAAAATTTAGCAATACCCTTTGTGCCGTTACGTCTCCTATATTGGCACTAAAGGTTTTATTGTAAGATGATTTGGAAAAATTCAAGCCATTGGCTGTGACATAAGTAACTTTAGGAACTGAATTGTCTACAGTAAAGGTAATAGTCTCTGTATTATTCATATTATTTGCAGTATCGTTAGCAAAGATTGTTATCAAGTGATTGCCTTCTGCTAGAACACTTACATTATATGATGCTGACCAATGTCCAGATTTATTTGTAGCAGTAATGTTGAAAGAAGTCCCTGATGCATTATCAAAACTGAATTTGACATCGCTGATATTCAAGTTTGTATCTCTAATACTAATATTAAATGTTTGATTGCTGCTAGTAGACGTGAAATTACTATTTGCAATTGGCGTAATTAAAGTAATATTCGGCGCAGTTTTATCGACGGTAAAAGATATTGATTGAGTGCGATTATAGTTGCCAGCAGAATCATTGACAAGAATTGTGATGGTGTGAGTACCTCCTGTAAATCTACTGATATTCAAATTACTATGCCACTTACCGCTAGTATTTGTTGGAGTGACATTAAAACCATTACCTGTGGCATTATCAAAACTAAAACTGACATTCTCAATGTTTGCTTCCAGTATGGTGACATTAAATGCTTGCGTGTTGACACCTAAAACAGTCCCTGTTGTAGGATTAGTTATATTTACTTTGGCAACGCTTGCATCGATAGTTATTAAACGCTCTATGGACACTCCAAAAGTATCTTCAGAATCATTTCCATAGATCTTATAGCGGTCTACACCATCCTGTAGATACGTCATATTGAAATAAAAATTAGTTGCGTTAATCTTAGTCATAGTAAAGTTATTGATGGACCCGTTGCTGAAATTCCATTGCAATAATGCTACAGATAAATTAACATCCGATGTAATATTTATTAGTGTATTATTCCTACTGATAAAAGAATTATTTAGGGTGCTCGTGTTGGTATAGTTTATGAAGGGTTGGATGGCGGCAAATGCATCTATCCTGGGAAAGTTGATGCTATTTCGCGTGTCTAAAACAGTTTTCCCTGTAAGCCTTAATTTATTTTTGACTTGGTTGTGTGTTATATTTTGTCCATATGCTAGACGCCAGTATTGATGCAGAAGAGCGGCTGCACCAGCTGCGTGCGGGGCACTCATTGATGTTCCTGAACAGTCACCAAAGGCACCGCCCGGAGCACCACATGAACCACCAGAAGATGATTCAGTAGAATGTATACTAGTTCCGGGAGCAAGAATATCAAGTAAACTATTACCATTAGAAGTACTGAAGACAGAATCATCATTACTTGTTCTGCCTACCGATGTTACATTTGCTAAACAGGCGGGAGACGAAATACCAGTAGAACTTCCTCCATTACCAGATGCTGCTATTACAGTAATTCCGGCCTCAAGTGCATTTGTGACTGACGCTTGAGTATTGGGAAAACTACTATCACAGGAATTTGAATAAACTGCCGATGTGCCCAAGCTCATGGTAATTACAGAGATATTATGCTTGGCTTGATTTGCAGTGCACCAGTCGATGGCAGCGTCTACATCCGAGAAAAAGCCATTACCGGATGAATCAAGAACCTTCATCGCAATTAACTTGGCATCTGGTGCAATACCCTTATATGTTGTATCATTAGAGGCCACGATTCCAGCAACATGTGTTCCATGACCATAGTCATCCTTAGGATCCCTATCAGAATTTACAAAATCCCACCCGTCTACGATTTTAGTACAAGAAGACCAATTCATGGTTTCGTTAGTAGTCCCATTAATGACTTGATCTATTAAGAAGCCGTAATCGGTTACAGATCCATCCGTTTCCAAGGTAATGTAAATTGTATCTCCAGCTGCCGATGGTGACCAAATGTTACTATGATTTCCTTTATAGACTGCAATAGTATTGTTGTTTTCATCCGAGATCGTGATGCGATCTGTGGCATCGATAGAACCTGCCGGAGCTTCTAGGCCAATAGAGTCAAAGTGTACAGCGATATTGGTATAACCTGGTCTGGTGATATTGTATATTCTATACTCATTATTAGCGTAGGGATGAGATGATTCCTGGGTAAAGGTTACGTTAGTTCCATTGAAAGCATAAATTGTTGGTGAACAATGTCCTAAGGCTATATGTGTGTAATCAATTCCAGAATCTAATACACAAACAGTTTCTCCTTCACCAGTTATATTGTAACCTGCTGCCGAAGCATTGTGAACTTTTTGGCCGCCAATGATTCCTAAAGTATCATCCAATGAAGCTGATATTTTTCTATCAATGTAAACTGCCTTAACTTTTTCTTCATCTAATTTTTTGAGACCATCCTCTGTTATATTTCCGCTGAAGCCATTGATAGTTTGATATTGATGTCTTAATTCAAAATCTGGCTCTTCGCTTTGAAGCGTGTTTGGTGCATTTAAATCTTGAAGTACGTCTTCCTGCCTTTCCTTAATAGTCTCTGGTTCGGAAGAAGAAAACAATGATTTTTTTTCAACAGGATCTTCAAGAATTACAATCACTCTAACTTCATCACTGTTCTCCAGAGCATCAATTACTTGTGGTTCAATTTCTAAGGCAGAAGCAAAGCTAATTAAAACTAATAAAATTACTAAATACTTTACCACCCTCATTTTATATTAATGCTATATTGTGCTTTTGACCAATAACTGAGGAAATGCCTTGCCCAATTTTGAAGGCAAATTCAGATGCAACTCCACTCAAAACATCTATTAGGCCAACTTCCTTTTGATAGGTTATGTAGTTAACATCTGTTAATTTATGTTCTCTTTTTATGTAATCTTCCACGGTGTCTTTGTTACCAAGTTCATCGATGAGACCTCGTTGTTTTGCCTCAACTCCTAAGAAGAATTCACCCGTAGCTGCACTACGTACTTGACTCATTGATAATCCTCTATTTTCTGCTATTTCATCGATAAAATAATCATGAATTTTGTCAAGTTTACTTTGCAGTAAATCTTTTTCATCCAATTGTAATTTTCTAAAAGGAGTACCTATATCTTTTTTGGAACCGGCAACCAATCGCTCATAGCCAATTCCATACTCTTCCATTAGTCCAGAGAATTCTAGGTATGAAGATATAACTCCGATACTTCCTGTAATTGACATTTTATTGGCAATTATGTGATCTGAAGCAGATGCTATCCAATAGCCTCCTGAAGCTCCAACCTCTCTAATGTAGGCAACTACAGGTTTTTCAGATTTCTTAACTGCTGAGGCGATTTCGTCTGAAGCAACGGCACTGCCTCCAGGAGAGTTGATTTCCAATACAATTACTTGAACTTGATTAGATTCTGATGCAGCTTCAATAAAGCTCACGATATCTTTTGATGACAAAGTAGAAGCACCAAAGGAACCTCCTCCACTGCCTGTTATAACACCTTCTATAGGAATTAAAGCCACGTTACCAAATTTGGATCCATCGAACAAGTTAATGACTACAGGAATGAAGATAAAAATAAAAATGAAAACTGTCAGAATAATGAGCAAAACCCTCTTAGTATTACTAGCTTTCTCCACCTTCTTTTTCATACTTTTAGAGAAATAATTGAGGTATATAAAGGTTTGTTCTAGCAAAAGGAAAATATTTATAAAGAAACGGAAGTGACAGCAAATGTGTTAGCGAGGTAGGAAAGTTAGGAGTATCCGCCGGGCTCATAACCCGGAGATCGAAGGAAACCAAACAGTTAATTCTGAGGGTTGTCGAATTCAAATCCTTCCCTCGCTACTTATTTTCTAAAAATTGAGGGTTGATAAGGGCAAACTGCCCTTATGTGAGGATCCTTCCTCCGCTACTTTTCTTTCATATATTTTATAAAAAATAGCAATAATAATGATATTATGAAATTATCTAACCTTGTTGCAATGTCTTTAATATACAGTTGTGCAGCACCACAAGTTACTCCAACGGCTAAGCCAAAAATTGAATTGTTAGATCCTTGTCCCAAGACTGAAACATTTACTGCATCCGATTTAACCAAAGATTTTGCCATTACTGTTTCTTACAATAAAGTAACCGGAAAAATGAGTCAGGATTGTAAGAGATACAATTTAGGTGTCGCCGAACTTATTTCAAAAGACGCAAAGGAGAATTATAAAATACTCTTCCACCTCGAGAAGGGAAACCACATCATTTACATGAAGGTTGTTGGACCATTTCAAGATATGTATAAAGAAAAAAGCAATAGTGTTGCTTGTAAAGCATATGCACATACATTGGATTGCAAATTGGAGAGCTTCTTTGATCCAAATGATCTAAGTAGAACCATTAACAATCCTTTTGATTATGAAAAGGGAATGGTATCAGATTTACACATATCCCCGTGTAAGGTCCTTGACGATGGTAAACTATACTACGACTATGAACTAACTTTACAAGAAAAATGCTTGGATCAGGCTAGTGCTGAATTGGATGCCACTAAACCTGCCGTGCAGGCGTTAGAAGCACTCGGAAAACTTATGCAAAGAGAGAAGTGACTTTTTAGTCTCACTATTTTGGATTAATTTTATATTCTGAGGAAATATCTACATTTTGGATTGATTAATATGGGACAGAATTATGGATCAGCTCCTCAAGGGTATACGGGCGGGGCTGCTGGGCATGTGGATACTTATCTTAGAGAGAAATATATGAAATTGCAAGAAGGTTATATCCCTACAATCCCAGATAATAATAGTTATGTAGCCAGAATGCAGAGAAGCATGATTCCTTCTGCACCGAAACCTCTAGAAGATAGATTAAATAGCAATAAAACTAATTACATGCGGTTGGATAATTATCTTTAATCCATTACTTTAAACACTTTATCTCCAAACCTGGCTTTTCGACGAACTTTAAGACCAATTTGGTGTCCCTTGCGTGTTTTAAGGATTCTTATTTGGTTGCGTTGCATGGATATTACTTTTTGCTTACGAAAATTATCATTTTTACCTATTAAAATAGTATCTCCTTTGCTAAATGCAGTTGCCACTTTAATGACTGCCACGCTGATATTTCCATAGTAATGTATCACTTTTCCTACTTCTTTTGGTTTTGCCATAACCAGGCAAAGTAGTTGAGATATTTAAAATTTTGCAAGATAGTGAAATTTTTAGAGTAAGCATGATCAAATATCTATCAACACTTGTGCTTCCCAACCTTTGTTAGTTTTCTTGACTTCAAATAAGTGCATGGTTATGGCCTTAACATCTACTTTAGGATGGTGTCTGGCAAAGTCAATTTTTTCACCATGTGCTTTGCATTCTAAACAGTATTCATTGTTTTTATTTGTAATTTTAATATCAAATTTGGAGAATACTAATAAATCAGCGTCCTTGTAGTATAATATATCATCCAAAAAGTCGAATAATAAACGATCTAAAGCTGCATTGCATCCTGTAATTGTGATTGTTTCTTTATGATGAATTTGGGAAATTTCTACTTGCGCATCCTCTAAGGCTAGTGCACATTGTGCAAATAATTCTGCCTCAGTTGATGCGTAGGCTCTAAAAAGTATGTCTGCTGTGTGATCGATGAATTCAAAATATGGTTTCATATTATTTTCTCCACTAATCTTTTTTGCCAATTCCTTAAAGTGGTTAATTTACCAGTACTCACTATGTCTCTCATTTGTTGATTATTTAAGAGTAAATTTCGTTTCAATTGCAATTTTTCAGCCAACTTATTTCTGCGTTCAGCCAATTCATTCACCTCAGTAAATTGTTTTATGGTAAATCTTTTTTTCTTAGTGCGCTGGTACACTTCCGGTTTTGCATTTTTAACAATTTGATACAACCGTTCTGCTCTTCTTTTGATAATTGGATGCACACTTCTTAAATTTTTCCAAGAGTTTACACTGTAGGGTGAATTTACTGAGAAGGCCATTAATTGTTTATTTGAAAAAATCATAAATACGGGTCGGTCAACTTCTTTGGCAATTTTCTTACGTTCATCAAATAATGCACGTAAGATACCTAAATGCTTTGGGGATAAACTTTTTGCCCCAGACAAGTCAATATAGTCTTGTTCTTTGTAAGAAAAATCCATTTCTTCTAAGTGCCGGCACTCTTGAAAAATCCATTCGCTCCTGTCACCTAATTCTGCCAATAGAACTTCTTTTAGTTTTATCAAATAGGCAGTGTCCTTTACGGCATACTCCAGCATTGCCCTTGACAAGGGACGTTTAGTCCAGTCCACTCTTTGAAATTTTTTCTCCTTTTTTATTTGAAAATATTCTTCCAATAGTGAACCAAGCCCTATTTTTTCTTTACCTATAAAGCTAGCTGCTAGTTGAGTATCGAATATGTTCTTTAGCTGACAGTCAAATTGGTGGTTTAAGATTCTTAAATCAAAACTTACATCATGAATGATTTTTTTAATGTTTGGATCAGCTAAGATTTTTAACAATGGTTGAATTTCCTTTAGTTTCAATACATCAATTACCCAATTCTGAGACTTATTGGAGATTTGAATTAGCGAGATGAACGTTCCAAAGTGATGCAAATTATTCTCACATTCTAAATCAATAGCTAGTTCAGTCTCTTTTGTTAGATTCTTAACTAGTTCAAGCAATTGTTCTTTTGTTTCGATGAATGAGAATTTTATCATTTTTTTATCACATAAAATATTTCTCCTGGAAATTCTAATGACTTAAAGGTGTAACCAAGCCGGTGACATAACAATTCTATCCATTTTCTTCTCGGAAAGTTCATCTTTTTTCCACTCATAGTTAAAGTGGGAAAGCTGACAACTATGAACTTTGATTTAATCTTCTTTAGTAGTGCCTCTGTTGTTTTGTGTCCTTTGCCCTTGTCAAGTACATCTGTAACTTTGAATAATAAGGTTAGATCCACTTTAGGAAGCCTTGATAACTGAGATATATCCTTAACCAAAGCCCTCCCGTTAATGTTATACTTTTTGAAATATTGATTAAGATGCTCAACTTCCTCCTTGTCTATATCATACGCTAGATAGCTTGCCTCAGTTTGCATGTATTGATAAGAATAAGGATTAATGCCAGAGCCCAGATCGAGAATACTTTTGGGAACACCAGTTATAGCAAATATTTTTTTGTAAAGATCTTGGTAGAATGCTAGTCTTTCTTTCGTCGAAGGATGAGTTTTAAGAATTTCTTTTATCACAAAATCATCTTGCTTCAGTAGTTTAAGTCTCTTTTTCTTATCGTCCCTGAATAATCCAAAACTTCTTCTTAATTTGGCCCTGATTTCCTTTACTATTTCCTTATATTTTGCCGATTTTGGCTTTTCCAAGACTTTCAGCTTTTTAGGGTTGGATTTGAAGAATAGTTTTATTTCCTTTTTGACAAAATCGTCGTCTAGATCTCTTAATTCCTTTTTTTGTTTAATTTTATTGAGTAAATTCTGCATGCGATAATATGCATTAATTGGGATATAAAAATCTTTACAAAATCTGGCGCGATCCAGAAAGTATCGAAAGAGTATACTGGGGCACGGCGCATACTCCGAGTTCAGACTTCGTCTTCCTCGGGTGCAAGATAATAAGAAACTACTTATTATCTGCACAGAAAATAAGTCCAAGCTTATTTTCTTGCGCCTCGACTAGTCAGGGCGCATGAAAACAAAAAGCTATTTGTTTTCAGCGCTGATAACTTCGTTATCATGCGCCAGTATACTCAAAGCTGACTTTCTGTATGGCCCAAAAATCGTAGAGTTTTTAAAAGATTAAAAAATACGAATTTTGATGCTATGGAAGAAAATTTGGAATTTCTTTTGGAAGGATGAATCCATTTATAGTTGGCTGGCTAATTTATTTGTTGCTTTCTTAGTTATTAGGTATATTGTATATCCTGTTTTAGGAGTTGTCTTAGGTACCGGTTTTCCCATTGTGGCAGTTGTAAGTGAAAGTATGGAGCATGGACCACATAATAATGTCTTATGTGGACAAAGTTTTCCAGAGATGCACGATAGTTTTGATAATTACTGGGATGTATGTGGTTATTGGTATGAAGATAGAGGTATTAGTAAGACAGATTTTAATAAATTTCCACTAAGTGATGGCTTTGATAAAGGGGATGTGATTATTTTATGGCGCGCAAATACCAATAATCTTGATGTGGGAGATGTATTAGTTTTTAAGGGTAACAAACCACAGCCAATTATTCATAGAATTGTCAAGGTTGTAGAAGATGGTGGAACTTTTTATCAAACTAAGGGAGATCACAATAGAGATAGTATTGGTGGAGGATTGGGTGAAACCAAGATTGCTGAAGATCGTCTTTTAGGTAAGGCAGTGATCAGAGTTCCTTATCTTGGCTGGATGAAGATTTTATTTGTAGAAGCTGTGAAGCCTTTTGGGATTATTATTGAACGTTAAGGATAACAAAGCTTTTAAATAACACCCAAATTCTTCAAAAAATAAACTAACGAAGGTGATGATTATGTTTTGTCCAGATTGTGGATCTATATTAAGACCTAAAGAGAAAGCAGGAAAGAAAGTACTTTTTTGTAGCTGTGGCTTTTCTAAACAACCAGATGCTGAGAGTGCCGAAATGACCGAAACTGTTGAAGCAGAGAAAAAAATTGAAGTTATTGAGAAGCTTGAAGTACATCCCAAAATGAAAATGGAGTGCGAGAAGTGTAAAAATGATGTAGCATATTTCTGGAGCGCACAAACCAGGGGAGCAGACGAACCTGAAACTAGATTCTTTAAGTGTACTAAATGTAATTATACTTGGAGGGAGTATGCTTAGTCCATTAGATTTTTTGACTGTTTTGAAGCAGGATCAACTTTTTTTGGATTGGCATCAAGGTGATGCTTTTTGTTCACATTTTTTTTGTCCAATAGATAAGGAACTTCATTCTAAAGGAGAGTGGGAAGTTGGTTTCTATAACCCGGACCATAATAAGATTACTGTCTTTACCAAACTAGGTGAAAATTTCATAATCAAGCCAGAAGATGAAGTGTTCAAAAAGGAGATGGACAAGGTGGAGAAATTAGAGTTAGATAAGGTGAAAATTAGTTATCAAAGTTGTGGTGAAAAATTTTTGGAGGAAATTCCTAATTTATTTCCCAATGAAATTCTAGGAGATGGTTTTATTGTTTTGCAAGAGCTGGATGGAACAGCTCTGTGGAATTTTACCTTAATTACAAAAACATTGAAATTTGTTAACGTGAAGCTCAATGCAGAGAATGGAAAAGTGGTAAGCCATCAGGCAGTAGAGCTGATGCAGAAGAATTAAGGACCAATATTCGTTACAATTATTATTACTTTTAATCATTAATTTTAAAATAATTATTTCCTTATGCATAGTACTGCGACAGTGTTTTTATAGAGAGTAAATTAGATTTTTTTTTGACTAGTGGTATCGGCTTTAAGAATATATTTTCCATCCAAGTAGTATTTATATAGCTCTTTAATTTTGAGATATTAGATAGATGTTAAAGAGAGGTGATTGATGTCCCATGACTAAAATTTCATATAAAGCAATGATGAGTTCCAAGAAGTTAAGTTCTTTTTTTTCTGAAGCAAAGGAAGAAGAAGAATAATTTTTTATTTTATGGAGAATAATTTTGTTTAAGCAGTTTTTCTAATAAGTGCTCATACCTACCAAACACTTCTTCAGGTGAACCACTTGCATCAATTATGTTGATGTTGTATTCTGGTAGTAAGTTTGGCAATTCACTATATTTCTCTCGCGCTCGTTGCAATCTTTCTGGCGTTTCATTTAACCCAGGTTGATCTCCTCTTGCATCGATTCTCCTCAATGATTCCTGAACCGGTAAGTCTAATATTATAGTTAAGTCAGCAGGTGTAATTCCAGCCTCTTTGTGCATTTTAACAATTTCCTGCGGTGAAAAATGTTCGTTTTGCTGTAATACTACTGTGGAAGGTGTGTACCTGTCAGAAATAACATGAATTCCATTTGCCAAATTGTAATCAATTCTATCTTGCTGATTTTTTCTATCGCCGACAAATAGTTCAACATATTCCTTGGCATGCATTGATGGATTATTGCCAGCCGCTCGATCTGCTAAATTCAATTTCTTGGCTGCTCTTCCCCACACAGATCTGGAAGGACTTCTTGTTCTAAATACCTCGTTGTACCTATCAGTTTTATGAATGTAATCTGTAATTTTTCGTATTTGTGTACCTTTACCAGATCCACTCACGCCTTCCAAAACAATAAATTTACCTTCAGAAATAAAGTAATCGCCTAAGTTATGAACCGATGGAAGCCATATATTAGCATCATTATTAGTATCTTTTTTTGCTTCCTTACCAACACCTATGGCTATAAGTCCGGAGTTTTTGGCTGGCAATATATCATCTCTCAGACTATTCCCTACGTACGCTAGCTGCTCTGCTGGTATGCCTGAAACTCTTATTAAATTTGGATAGATAGTTCCTGTGTCTTTTCTTAATTCTGAGATAGGTAGTTCAGTTAGCTGCTGATATTTACCTTGAGCATCTGCTTGGTCCCAATAAACTCTTAGATTGAAGATGTTGGGGTCAACACCCATAGCAGCTAATTTCTTATTTGTGTCATCGGCAAGACTCTCTGTGTTTAACCACATAAAGTCAACCTTTTCTCTAGCTCTGTATAGAACTTCTTTTAGTACATAATCTTGCTCAAGTACTGTTGAAATATCTGCTCTCTTCAACCAATCTCTAAGATCATTTCTTGCTGTTTCTGGTGAAACTCCTAATTGCATTAAGGTACCACTACCTGACCCTGTAGAAACATATAGTGCTTCAAATCTTTCCCTGGCTTCAAGCACAGGCATACCTGTTCTCTCATGAATTCCCTTGGCTATCTCTCCACGTTGTAGATCTACAATTGCCTGAGAGTTAACCCATAAAGTATGGTCTACATCAAAGCCAATTCCTTTTATGCTATATAATTCGTCCATTTTATTCCACCTTAGTTCTAGGTTTGCTACATCCTTCAAATACAGAATCAAAGTTTCTATAGAGTTGATATAATCTATCTCCCTTGCGCCGGTATAGCTTTTTTTGGTCAGGAGAGGGGACTTCATCCATTAGCTTAACATCATCCCAGCTATTGCCATGAGCATATAAAGGATATTTGGGATGCACATTATTGATATCTGCAATTACAGGATTTATGCCCAATTCTTTAGATAACCATATTCGGTGTGCACCATCATTGAGATAAGGCATTATTATGTGCTTGGACCGAACATAGGGCAAGTCATCTGGACTGTGTTTATCGTAACTAACACTTTCAGGTTGATTTTCTACTATTGGAGGAAGTATTGTAATTCTTTGATTTTCACTGCCCTGAATAAAATCTAATGTATAAGCAGCATCTAATTGCAAACTATCTATACCAAATTTAGTTAACATTACTTCTCTTAATTCTTTCTGCACAGTTAAGTTTTCATTCAACAAATATAGAGTTGTGGGAACTAGTGAATCTGGATGGGCTTGTCTAAAGATAATTTCAGAATCCTTATAAGGATATATTTTATTTCCTTCTGAGTCTGGTTTTAACAGTTCCACCTGCTTCAATTTACTTTCCAAATCAGTAAAAGGAATTCTTCTTACAATAGCCACATCCATCGATTACTCACCTATTTTAATCTTTTTTCATACCTTTTAAACCAAACATGGTTCTTTTTTTCACCGGCCACGATCATCCACTCATCTTTGGAGAATTCAGGAAAAAAAGTATCTCCTGCATATGGCTCATTGAAGAAAGTTAATTCAAGTCTATGTGCTCTTTCTAGTCCTTCTTCATACAATGAAGAACCTCCCATGATGAATACGTCATCATAGTTAATATTTTCCATGTGTGGCTTTTGATTTTCAATTTTATCTAAGGCATCCTGTAAAGAGTAGCAAAGAGATATTTCTGCATTTTGCTTGCTATTGTAATCTAGTTCAAAATCTTTGTTTCTAGTTAAGATGTAATTTACACGTCCTTCAAGTGGTCTATATTTTGTTGGTATGGAATCCCAAGTCTTGCGTCCCATAATAACAGGATGGCCTGGACTATTTTCCCCACCAGAAGTTAGTTTCTTAAAGTGATCCATGTCAGACTTGCTTCCCTTCTTCTTTCTCCAAGGTAAGTCTCCATCCTTGCCTATGACATATTTACCTTCAAATTCAGATATCGCCGCTATTAATGTTATCATACATTGGTTAACTTAAAACTATTTATATCGTTTATTATTCTTTAATATTCACTTTCCAATTATTAGCACATTGTTTATTATATGATCTATCAACAATAAGCTTTAAAATAGTAGTAACTCAAAAATCTGGTGGATGAGATAAAGATTACTCTGGAAACATTGTACGACATGCTGCGCAATGAGAAAAAAAAAGAAGATCTTCAGAAGTTGGAAGATTCCTTCTTTCTGGATGTGGCCAAGTATGTAAGAGAGAAGAAGGCTCTGTTGGATACAAAAAGGGAAAATGAGGAGATTTTTGCTTCTTCTGATAAAAGTAAGTTAGACTATGAGTTAAGAAGTATTCAAAGAATTCTTAAGGAATTATATGAAAAGAGGGAAAAGAAAATTATTGATATTGCTTTGAATAAGAGTAGAACTGGTTCAGATATTATCAATACTTCGGCAATGTTGAGAGAAGAGAAGAAGTTTTATGAAGAGATACTGCAGTCTTTAGATTTATACCGCAAAGGGATCCTAAATCATTTGTATACTGGTAATTTGCCAGATATTGGTGCTAAAAGAATTAATCTAAAGGCTAAACCTAGTCAGGTCAATACAACAATTGAGCCAATAGAGGCTCCTCCGGTACAAGAATCAGCCAAGACAAAGGTGAAATTTCTTCATGCCATGCCTAGCTTTGTGTGGAAGGATATGAAAGTTTATGGACCATTTGATGAGGGTGATGAGGCTGAGTTGTCTACTGAAGTTGTCAATTTGTTGATTAAGAAAGGGAGAGTTGAAAAATCAAGTTAGTTTATGCAGCTGCTCTTTGGGAATTCTTAAATAATAAGATCATTTTTGTTACAAAATGAAGAAAGTAATTACAGGAGATAAGACTGAAACTTTCATTAATCCTATTTTTAATGAATCCTATCATTCACATACTGGAGCTGTTGAGGAGGCTTTACGTAAGTATGCTGAGCCATGCAAGATTAAGGAATTGGCTAAGTCCGGTTCCATTAAAATTTTAGACATGTTTTTTGGTTTGGGTTATAATTCAGCCATGGCTATTGATATTGCTTTGAAAGCTAATCCAAATTGTCATATTGAAGTTGTTGGTATAGAGAATGATCCAGAAATTATTCGCAGTATTCAAGATATTAATCCACCAATTGATTATTTTAAGTTTTACAAAACTCTTACAGAAAATAATCTGTGTTTTGAACATGGCAATATAAGTGTTAAAGTAGTTTTAGGCGATGCCAATGAGTCTGTAAAAAATTTAGAGCAAGATTATTTCGATGCTATTTTTTATGATCCCTTTTCTCCCAAGACGCAGCCAGAAATGTGGAGTCCAACTCTGTTCAAAGAGATGCATAGGGTAATTAAGGAAAAAGGTATTCTTTCCACATATAGTTGTGCTAGGATAGTTAGAGAAAATATGCAAAAAGCAGGCTTTATGTATGATGAAGGTCCGGTGGTTGGTAGAAGAGGTCCTGGTACGATTGCATTTAAGTGGGAGATATGATTTTCTACTTTAAAGTACTGACATTTGAGAAATATTTATATAATATAATGATTTGAAGTCTAATATGACTCTAAATGTTGTAGTTAACAATATCGTTGCTGTGGATAGTCAGGTGAGTTTAGGCCAAAGAACAGTGGATGATGTTAATAAGAGTCAGAAGTTTTCCAATGAGAAATATCACGGTATTCTTCTTGGTAATGGAGAGGGTTTGCAAGTCATGAGGGGCATGGCTTTTGTTAGGCATAATAAAGCAGACAGTATTGATCTTTTGGTGCAGATGTTAGAACAAGATCAACTTAAGACACAGTCTGAACAAAGAATGGATTATGTTGATCGTAAAAAAGAGGAAGTCTACACAAAGTACAGTACCGTCGCAGATCCTGCCAAAAGAGAAGAATTAATTACTAGAGAATTTACTGCAGAGATGGATAAATTATCTCAAGGTCTACAACAAGATACACCAAAAGGTTCCTTGTATGTGGTAGCTTATGATAAAGTTAAGGCTGAAGTAAGAAAATTTCAATTAGCCAATATGTATAATGCCAGAGTTAGAGATTTTGAAAGTTCACCAGTGCTCCGGGATGGTAGTGGAGGCGATTTAGCCGGTGCATATTTAGCAACTCAATCTTCAGGAATCGATTGGGAAACAATTACCAAGCATCAAAATATTTATTTAACAGCATTAGCATGTGCTGCAGCAACGGCCAATGAAGGTGTGGGGGGATTTATGCAAATTGCCATCGTAGAAAAAGAATCTGTTAATTATTTGCCTTCTGACAAGGTTAATGCCGCGGTTAAGGTTTGCAGCAAACAAGTTGCAGGTGATATTAGTAAAAGAGAGGCCATGCAGTATGTTAAGGAGATCCTGGAAAATAGGCCAAAGTATAAGGATATTGCAAAGTCTTTAGATATTACAGAAAATGATTTGATTTACACTCCTACAAATCTAAATCAAGATGTGTCTAAGTTTAATAAATTGTACCAGAAATAACTACTTTTTATTCCTGCCACGTTTCTTAACCGCTTCTAATCTTTGCAAAACTTCCTTACAACCAGGATAATCATAGCCTTCAATTACTTTAGCAAAGATTTCTGGATAATGTTCAAAATGGGTTGCCTCCAAAGATCTATCCAAGAGGAATAAGTCCACGGCCTTGTCTTCAAGTCTTTCCGAGAAAGATGAGAGACCAAAATCAATGAAATGTAGATTACCTGTTTCTTTGTGCACAATCATATTGGAGGTTGTAAGATCTCCGTGCACGATATTTTCTCTATGTAATTTTGCCAGGTTTTGGCCAATTTGTTCTGCAAAGTCAGAGAAGTTAGAACTTTGCATTAATACATCCTTCAATTTTTCACCAGGAACAAAATCCATGACTATAGACATTCTTTGATCAGAGAATTCCTTAACCTTGGGAGCTGGAAAATTCAAATCGTTAAGTTTGCCCAGAACTTTTGCTTCTCTTCTAGTTCTAAATTTTCTTAGTGATTCATCTAAATGAGGCAAGCGATAGGCCTTGCTAAATCGTTCTTTAATGATCATCTCACTATCTTTTGTGATGATGGCTTCCGCGCCTTGTGCTATTTTCATGATATCAATAAATTTTCATTCCTTTTTAATATTTTTGGCTATTTCGGCTTTGCCTGATAAGTAAACGAAAAGTAAGCTCTACCCGATAA
>CEPX01030444.1_pt1 | contig 19840 bp, 30 predicted proteins | sample 361361 | NCBI WGS metagenome assembly CEPX01 (sample SAMEA2619974, study PRJEB7988) | marine metagenome | biome: marine biome (ENVO:00000447); feature: mesopelagic zone (ENVO:00000213) & marine oxygen minimum zone (ENVO:01000065); material: "saline water (ENVO:00002010), including plankton...
ATCAAAAATTCCAAAAGAAAATTTATTTCTTGATATAGTTCTTTTGAGGATGATAATTCCTGTAGATATTTTAAGTTATGCTTTAGGATTATTCAGCAAAGTTAAATTCAAAATATATTTTCTGGCAACAATCATAGGATTAATTCCTTTTGCTTTTGTATTTTCTTATCTTGGAACAATTCCTTTTTACTATCAAATTTTAGGATTTATAGTTGTAGGATTTTTAATTGGATTAATTACTAAATTTCATAGAAAGAATAAGAAATAATTATTTTTCCAGAGCAATTGTATTCACATCTTTTAACATAAGTTCAATTTCTTCATTACTTAATCCATGTATTTTTGCTCCTGCTTCAATAGTATCTATGTTTGAAAAATGACACCCAACGCAATGAAGACCATAACCCATTAAAATTACAGAAACTTCTGGATATTTTTCAATAACTTCAGAGATAAGCATGTTTTTTGTTATTAGTTGTTTTGAATTTTGCATATAATTAATAAAATAAGGAATTTTAAAAATCTTGCTTATGTTTCATTTTACAATCATTATATAATAATAATGTATGGAAAAATTTATAAATTATATTTTTAAAGAAATAAAATGAGAAATTTATATGAAGGGGCATTGGATATTTATTGTAATGTAGTTGGAGGAGTATTTGATTTCTTGATAGTGAAACCTATTGAAGCTGTTTTGAAATGGAACTATTCTCTTATAGATTCTGAAGGTTCCACTAAGATTAAAGATCAAAAAGTAAAAGGTTTAGAAAGAAGAATAGTAAGGGATTTATAGAATAACTAAATATTAATTGTTTTCAAATAATTTTCATTAACTTTTTTCCAATTTATAATTTTCATAAAAGCATCAATATATTCTGGTCTTTTGTTTTGATATTTTAAGTAATAAGCATGTTCCCAAACATCAATAACCATTAATGGAATTTTCCCAATTGAGATTGGTGATTCTTGGTCATGTGTTTGAATTATTTCAAGCTTATTTCCTTGAGGATTTAAAACAAGCCAAGCCCAGCCACTTCCAAATTGTGTGACAGCTGATTGTTTAAATAATTGAACAAAATTTTCATAGCTTTCAAAATCTCTTTTTATTGCTTCCAAGATTTCACCTTGAGGTTCAACATCTTTTTTTAACACAGTCCAGAAAAAACTATGATTAAAATGACCTCCTCCGTGATTTTTAACAGCTGTTTTTATTTCTTCAGAAACAGCATCTAAATTTTTTAACAATTCTTCAGCAGTTTTTCCTTCTAATTCTTCATGTCCTTTAAGAGCATCATTTAATTTATCAACATAAGTTTGATGATGTTTTCCATGGTGGATTTCCATTGTTTCTTTATCAATATGAGGTTCCAAAGAATCGTAAGAATATCCTAATTCTGGTAATTCATGTGCCATAAATTAACAATCTTGAATATTTTTATAAGCTTTTTGGTTGTATTTAAAAACAAATTATCTAAAAAGTTTTTTTGTAAGACTTAACATTTTATTTTTATTAAATAATATGTTTAAAATCTTTTGCCTCTTTTTTATTCCAACGTTTTGTTACAATTCCAAAAAAAGCACTATTGTCTAATAATTTTGGTTCTCTTTCTCCAACCCCTGTTTTGAGATCTATAATACCTGGGTGATATATATCTGTTCCAATTTTTGGAACACCTCCATAATGGGTTTGTTTTAAACCCAAAGATTTGTAATTTTCATTAAAAACAATATCTTCTGTTGTATTTCTAACTAAAATAGATAATGCAACCATTTCCATAAATCTTGGAAAATAAAATTTTGTTTTTTCCCATCCTTTTTCATCTAATCTTTCTTTAAGTCCACTTGCATGAGTTTCAAGATTTCTAAGAGGTGCTAAACCATCATTAGAATTAAGAACATCAATTACTGGATTATTTAAATCATATTCAATAGAATATGCACCTTCTAAGAAATCATCTTCTTTATCAAATTTTTGAAAATCAAATCTTTTATCCCTTCTTTCTAATTCATTTGCATTTACAATTGTTTCTCCAAAATAATATCTTGCCAAAATACCTGTATCCTTTACACATTTGTCTGAAAATGTAAATCTATAGGCTGTAATATTTTTATCACTATCAAAAATAGGTCTAATTATCCCATTTTTAGTTCTTATAATATCAATTTCACTTTCCAACCATGGAACAGGTTTAGTTTCATAAGGATGTGGACTAAACTCATCTCTTAATCTTGGACAATTATAAACTCTAGTTCCATCTTCCACTTCAACAATTCTTGTATCTAATGAAGATTTTCTTTTACTTTTAGTTCTTCTATCAGGATTTTCACCTTTTATCCATTTTCTAAATATCATTTTTATAAACAATTACATTTAGAAGGAGAAAATTTATTTATAAACATTTCTATTGTAATCACTTTTTAGTTAATAATATTTAGATTATTAATATAACTCTTTTCAAATAATTTTATAAATCAAATTATTTACTTTAAAAAATGAAAACTAAAACAATAGGTTTTTTAATAGGTATTTTTATTTTAGTATTAATTGGAGGAATTTTTATGATGGATAATAAAAAAGTTAAGCTAGAAACAAACCAGGGAGATATTGTTATTGAATTATATTCTGATATGCCTATAACTGCAGGAAATTTTGAGAAATTGATTGAAGAAGGTTTTTATGATGGAGTTATTTTTCATAGGATAATTGATGGATTTATGATTCAGGGAGGAGATCCTCAAGGAACAGGAATGGGTGGACCTGGTTATACAATAAAAGATGAATTTTCACATAAAGGAGGAAATAAAAATAACAGGGGAACAATTTCAATGGCAAACTCTGGTTCAAATACAGGAGGAAGCCAGTTTTTTATTAATCTTGTAGATAATAACTTTTTAGATGATAAACATCCTGCTTTTGGAGAAGTTATTGAAGGGATGGATGTTGTTGATAAAATATCAAAACTTCAAAAAGATTCTTCAGATAAACCTTTAGAAGAAGTTAAAATTATCAAAGCAAGTATTATTTAATTTTTATAAATATGGATTTAAGAGAATTATTTTCTGTATGGAAAAAAGTTTTTAGTAATTGGAAATATGTTGCTTTAACAATTATGATTACTTTAGTTTTTTATTCGCTTAATGTTTTAATTGTAAGTTACAATTCTCTAATTTCTTTTTACAAACAATCAGGATTTTTAAAAAGCATTAATCTTTTTTTGAATTTTCTTATTGGATTTAAAAGTACTGTTTTATTATATTCATTCATAAGTTTAATTTTAATTAGTGTTTTATTTGGTTTATTATTTAGTTTAATTGCTTACAAAACAAAAATTATTAAATCAATTTCTGGAAAAACAGGATTTTTTGTAACAACAGGAATTTTTCTTGGAGTCTTAGCTCCTGGATGTGCTGCATGTGGTGTTGGTTTACTTTCTCTTTTTGGAATAAGTGCAGCTGCATTAGAATTTTTACCTTATGATGGATTAGAATTATCTATTTTGTCAATAATAATTCTTTTAGGATTAATTTTTAAAATAACACTTGATATAAGCGAAGGAATTAAATGCAAAATAAATTAAACAAAACCTTTTTAAATTAAATTTTACTAACTAATAAAATGAGTGAAGAAAAATCAATAACAATAAAAAAAAGTGACTTGTGGAAATATCTGTCATTCTTTTTAATAGCAATAGTTCTTATTGGAGGGGTTTTTATGTTTACAGATGGTAGTCCTACTGTGAATGGCAATACTGTTGTTCAGCCAACACAACAGGCAGGAAAAATAAGTGCAAGTGTTGATGATGACGCTGTTCTTGGAGATGCTGATGCACCTATAACAATAATTGAATTTAGTGATTTAGAGTGTCCTTATTGTAAAAGACACCACGATGAAACATTTCCACTTATAAAATCACAATACATTGATACTGGAAAAATTAAATATGTGTTTAGAGATTTTACACCCACTTTGGTTAATCCTAGTTATCATCCAAATGCCATTAACGCTGCAATGGCTGTAGAGTGTGTTGGAGAACAAGGAGATGAAGCATATTGGAAAATGTTAGATAAAGTATTTTCTAACCAAGGCTCAAATAGTTTGGATAATTTGAAATCCCTTGCAAGTGGATTAGGTTATGATATTGATAATTGTCTTGATTCTAAAAAATATGAGTCAGAAGTTCAAAAAGATTTTGTTGATGGGCAATCCGCAGGAATTGAAGGAACACCTGGTTTTGTGATAATGAAAACGGGAGATGATGAGGGAACTTTAATAAGTGGTGCGTATCCATTTAGCACATTTCAAGAAGTTATTGAAACTAAATTAGCTTAAATTTTCAGTCATATTTTTCAAAAAATATTCTTTTTTCACCTATATTTTTTTCTTTTAATTTTTTTATCACACTGTCAACCATTTTATCTAAACCACAAATATAAAAATCTCCATTAAAGTTTTCAGGAATATATTTATCAAGAAAATGTTGAACATAACCTTTATTTTTAAAATTTTTATTTTTAGGTTGGCTTAAAATATTATGAAATTCAAAATTTTTATGTTTTTTTCTTAACAAAGAAAATTCTTTTTCATATAAAATTTTATTTTCATTTCTAAAACCTTTTAATAAAATTATATTATTCTTGAAACCTTTTTTTAGAAGAAAAGATATCATACTTATAAAAGGAGTTATACCTGTTCCAACACAGATAAAAATTAAATCATTATTTTTTGAACTATTATCAATAACAAATTTTCCAGCAGGACCTAAAAGTTCAACTTTATCACCTTTTTTTAAATTTTTAATAAAATTTGAAGATTTTCCTTTATCACTTAATTTTATGCAAAATTCAATAAATTTTTTATTAGGAATTGAAGCAATTGAATAAGGACTTTTAAATTTCTTACCATTGAAATAATAACTTAATAATAAATACTGTCCAGGTTTAAATTTAAAATCTTTTGGAATAGAAAGTTTTAGATATCTAATATTTGACTTAAAATATTTTGTTTCCAAAACCTTTGATTCAAAAATTTTTATAGACATTTTAATTTAACAATTTTTTAAATAATATTTTTATTAAATATTTTAAAAATCTCATCATTCTTTATATAATCAAGTATTTCTTTGTGATGAGTTATTATTAAAACACATTTTTCTTTATCCATAAAATTATTAATTCCTTTTGACACTTTTTTTAAAGAATTGCTATCTAAACCAGAATCAGTTTCATCAAGAATAATAAATTTTGGATCTAAAACTAACATCTGTAAAATTTCCATTTTCTTTTTTTCTCCACCTGAAAAATTCTCATTCAAATATCTTCCTAGAAATTTTTTATCAATATCCAAATCTTTCGCTTTTTTTTCCAATAATTTTTGAAAATCTAAAAAAGAAATTTTGTTTTCTTTAATATTATTATAAGCTGTTCTTAAAAAATTTGAAATAGTAACACCTGGAACTTCTACTGGAAATTGAAATGAAAGAAATAATCCTTTTTTTGCTCTTTCATTTACAGGAAGATTTGTTATATTTTCTTCATTAAATAAGATTTTTCCTGAAGAAATTTTATATTTAGGGTTTCCCATTAAAGCATTTGCAAATGTAGTTTTTCCACTGCCATTTGGACCTATTAAAACATAAATTTTTCCTTTTTCAAGTTTTAAATTAATTCCTTTTAAAATTTCTTTTTCTTCAGCTTCCACATGAAGATTTTTTATTTCAAGCATTTTATTTAAGAGCCCCTTTTGCAGCTTCTAAAGGCAATAATACACACTTTAATCTTGCAGGATTTATTTTTATTTTTAGAAGTTTAAGAATATCTTTTTTGTCTAATTTTTTTATATCTTTTACTTTCATATTTTTTATTTTGTCTGTAAGTAATGAAGAAGAAACCATACTAATTACACAACCACTTCCATTAAATTTTACATCACTTATTTTCTCATTTTCGATTTTTAGCTGAACAGTTATTTCATCACCACAAAGAGAATTAGTTTCTGTGTGTGTATGGGTTGAATTTTTTAATTCTCCAAAATTTGAAGGATTTTTGTACAACTCTAAAATATGTTCACGATACATTTTTTCAGATAAATCATTATGTGCCATTATATTATTTTATAATAAATTCTTCTATTACTTTTCCCTCTATTATCACATTTAATAAATTCAATTTTTCCTATTTCCTTTGTAGAATTAACATGAGTTCCCCCATCTGCCTGAATATCAAAATCACCAATGTTTACAATTCTGACTGTTTGCAATGTTTCTGAAAGTCCTTTTGCTAGTTTAGAAACTTGCGGAAGTTTTATTGCTTCTTCTCTTGATAAAAATTTTATTGAAACCTTAAGATCTTTTTTAAGTATTTCATTTGTTTTCTCAACATATTCTTTTATTTTTTCCAAATCATAATTTTCAATATCAAAATCCATTCTGCATTTTTCAATACCAAGTTGTCCGCCTGTAACTAATGCTTTTGTTTCTCTATAAAGAACTTCACTAAGAACATGTGTAGCTGTATGAGATTTCATTAATTGGTACCTTCTTTTCCAGTTAATTTTACATTTTACTTTGTCACCAACTTTTAATCCTGATTTGTCAACTTCATGACTTATTTTTCCCGAGAATTTCCCAACATAAATTACCTTAAATTCTTCTTTTTCATTTATTATTACACCTTCATCATGTGGTTGTCCACCACTTGCAGGATAAAATGCTGTTTCATCAAGAACAATAAATTTATCATTAACTCCAACAATTTCTGCTTCCCATTCTTTGAGATATGAATCCTTGAGATAAAGTGCTTCTTCCATCTTAATTAAATTTTTTATTTATTTTATTTAAAGATTTTATTAATTTATTAATATCTTCTTTTGTATTGTAAAAATAAAAACCTATTCTTACAGTTCCAAAAATTCCAAGTTTTTTCATTAAAGGCATTGTGCAATGATGTCCTGCTCTTATTGCAATTTCATAATCATCAAGCAAGGAAGCAATATCATGCGGATGAATATTTTTTAAATTAAAAGATAAAATCCCTGAAGTATTTTTTTCTGAATTATAAATTTTAATTCCTTTAATTTTTTTTAGTTTTTTTAGACTATATTTCATCAATTCTTTTTCTCTTTTTTCAATGTTTTTAATTCCAATTTTTTTAATATATTTTATTGCTTCTGTTAATCCAACTGCTCCTGCAATGTTTTGAGTTCCTGCTTCAAATTTTTCTGGAATTGAATTCCATTCAGCATTTTCAAGAGAAACTTTTTTTATCATACCTCCTCCAAAATTAAAAGGTTGTAATTTTTCAAGTAAATGTTTTTTCCCATATAAAACCCCAATTCCTAAAGGGCCTAACATTTTATGTCCTGAAAAAACCAAAAAATCACAATCAAGATTTTTTACATCAACTTTCATATGAGGAACACTTTGTGCTGCATCAATTATTGTAAGAGTATTTTTCTTTTTTGCAATTTTAATTAATTCTTTAATAGGATTTATAGTACCAAGAGAATTTGAAACATGTACAACAGATAAAATTGCAGTTTTATTTGTTACTTTACTTTTTGCATCTTTCATATCAAGAGTAAAATCATTTTTTACTTTGATAAATTTTAATTTCATTTTTTTTCTTTTTGCAAGCTGTTGCCATGGAATTAAATTACTATGATGTTCCATTTCTGTAAGAACAATTTCATTTTTTCCATTTGGAAAAATTGAAGGTAAAGTGTAAGCTAAAGAATTAATTCCTTCTGTTGTACTTTTTGTGAAAATTATTTCCTCTGGAGAAGAATTGATAAATTTAGCAACAGTTTTTTTTGAATTTTCATATTTTTCTGTTGCTTTTTGGCTTAACTTATAAACTCCTCGATGAATGTTTGCGTTTGAATTTTTATAAAATTCTTTAATTGCATTTATTACTTGTTTTGGTTTTTGAGTTGTTGAAGCATTATCTAAAAAAATTAAATCTTTGTTATTTTTAAAAATTGGAAAATCTTTTTTCAATTTCTTTGCAGTTTTATCATTTATCATTTAACAAACAGAATCTTCTATTTCTAATTCAATAAGTTTATTTAATTCAACTGCATATTCTAAAGGGAGTTCTTTAACAACAGGTTCTATAAATCCTGAGACAATCATTTTTGTTGCTTCTTCTTCAGTTAAACCTCGCGACATTAAGTAAAATAATTGTTCCTCTTGAATTTTTCCAACAACTGCTTCATGTGAAACCTCTACTTTATTTTCAGAAATTTCCATAGCCGGGAAAGTCAAAGCTTTGCTTTTGTTATCTAACATTAAACCATCACACCTTACATTTGATTTTGAATTTTTACAACCTTTTTTTATGTCAACTAACCCTCTATAAGAACTTATACCTCCATGTTTACTTATTCCTTTGCTTAATATGTGGGAAGTTGTATTTTCAGCAAGGTGATAAACTTTACATCCTGTGTCTTGAAACTGATCTTTTCCTGCATAAGCAATTCCTATATAATCTGTTTTAGCATTTTTTCCAATTAAAACACTGCAAGGATAAAGCATTGTTGTTTTGCTTCCTAAATTTCCATTAACCCATTCCATTATTGAGTTTTCATGAACAATTGCTCTTTTTGTGTTTAAATTGTAAGTATTTTTACTCCAGTTTTCAATGCTTGAATAACAAACTTTTGCGTTTTTTAAAACATGAATCTCTACACAGCCAACATGCAGAGAATTTTCAGTATATTGAGGAGCAGAACAACCTTCAATATAATGAATTTCTGAATCTTCATCAGCAATTATTAAAGTATGTTCAAATTGCCCTCCTTGTTTTGCATTCATTCTGAAATAAGCTTGTAAAGGCAGTTCAACTTTGATTCCTTTTGGAATATAAATAAAAGTTCCACCGCTCCAAACAGCTGCATGCAAAGCAGTAAATTTATGCAGTGTAGGAGTAACACAATTTGTCATAAAATATTTTTTAACCAATTCCGGATATTGTTTTACTGCTTCGTCCATATCAAGAAAAACAACACCTTTTTTTTGTAAATCTTTTTTTAAATTATGGTAAACCACTTCACTTTCATATTGTGCACCAACTCCTGCAAGTGCTTTTTTTTCTGCTTCTGGAATTCCTAATTTTTCATAAGTTTTTCTAATGTCTTCTGGAACATCTTCCCAATTTTTGGAATTTTTATTTGCATTTGGTTTCATGTAAAAATAAATTTTATTTAGATTTAAATCACTTAAATCAGGACCAAAATTAGGCATTTGTTTTTTATTGAAAATTTCCAATGCTTTTAATCTTTTATTTAACATCCATTCAGGTTCTTCTTTATCTTTTGAAATTTGTCTTACAATTTCTTCATTAATTCCCGGTTTTGATTTAAATTTCAGATTTTCAGGATTATAATGGTCAAATATATCTCTTGTTATTTGAATCTGTGAATTTTTATTCATAAACTTAACTATTGTTAAGATTTTTTAAAGGTTTTGTATTAAAAATCCTTAAATACTCTTTAACTTTTTATTTTATATGACAAAAATCATGCCCCAGGAAATTGAAGTTTGGTATTTAATTCCTGCGTTGAGAAGAGAACTTGTAAAAATTTTTATTAAAGATCACAACTTTAGCCAGAAAAAATCAGCAGAAATTCTTGGAATTACAGAATCTGCAATTTCACAATACTTAAAGTCAAAAAGAGGAGGAAAAATATTATTTTCAAAAAAGGAAACAGAACAAATAAAAAAATCAGCTGATAAAATAATAAAAAAACCTGAAACTCTGATGAAAAACTTATATGATTTATGTGTTTTATTTAGAAAAACAAAAGTTATTTGTGACCTTCATAGAAATCAAGAAAAGAATATTCCTAAAAATTGTGATATTTGTTTTAAATAAAATCACATTTTTTTAATTTCTTCTAGTTGTTTTGGAGCCATGAAGTTTTTCATTGTAAAATCAACCACAAATCCAAAATATCTCATAAAATACCATAATTTTGCCTTAAAGGTAGGAGTTATAACCTCTTTACCTTTGTCCATATTTTTAACTATTTTTTTTGCAACTTTTTTAGGATCCCCTGCAATTTTATTAAAACGTTCTACACACATTTGTTTTGTTTCATTATCATCGCAATGAAAAGCTGTTTTTGCGAAATCTGTTTTCATTCTTGCTGGAAGGACAACTGTGGTAGTTACATTAGAATCCCTTAATTCATATCTTAATGAGCGATTAAAACCATAAATAGCAGATTTGGTAAGATTATAAACAGTAAAATATGGTAAAGGTGTGAAAGCCACGACAGAGCCTGTGTTTATTATTCTTCCTTTGTTTTCTTTTTTCATATATTTTAATGCCATGCTTGCAAGATGAACATAAGAATTGACATTAACTTCTAACATATTTTTTATTATCTCTGAATCTTGATTTTCAAGTAAAGTAGCTTTTCCAAATCCTGCATTGTTGAAAAGATAATCAATTCTTTTTTCTTTTTCTATTATTGTAGAAATTATTTTCTCACGGAATTTAATATCTGTTAAATCTCCAGGAATTAAAATTATTTTTCCTTCAAATTTTTCGCAATCTCTTTTCAATTGTTTAAGAAGATTTTCTCTTCTTGCTACAACATATACTTTGTGTCCTTTCTCACAAAGCAATTCTGCTAAAGCTTTTCCTAATCCAGAAGAAGCTCCTGTAACTAAACAAACCTCTTTTTCCATTTCAAGAATAATTTTTTACAGTTTAAAAAACTAATTAAAAATATTTATCCTAGAAGTATTAACTCTTAATAACGAATAATTTATTAATATTGTTTCTGTTTTTTTATTATGAAAAACTTAGAAAAAAAAGCAAAAGCATATGCATTAAAAAATGCAATCGCTCATGAAGGAAAATCTAAAACAGGTTCTGTTATTTCTGCTTTATTTAATGAAGGACTAAAAAAAACAGAAGTAAAAAAATATTCAAAAAAAATTTCTGAAATAGTTTCAAAAGTTAATTCTTTTTCTATTGAAGAACAAGAAAAAGAATTTGAAAAATTAGAAAATGAAACAAGTGAAAGAAAAGTTCGCGAAGGTTTGGAAGAATTACCTAATACAAAAAAAGTTGTTATGAGATTTGCTCCTTCTGCTTCAGGACCTTTGCATATAGGGCATGCAATGACTGCTTCTCTATCATTTCTTTATGTAAAAAAATATAATGGAAAATTTTATGTTAGAATAGAAGATACTAATCCAGAAAATATTTACAAGAAGGCATATAAAATGATTGAAGAAGATTCAAAATATATTTTTGATAATAAAGCAGAAATCATAATACAATCATATAGAATGAAAATTTACTACAAATATGCTGAAAAAATTATTAGAAAAAAATCAGCTTATGTTTGCACTTGTTCTGGTGATGAATTTAGAGAGTTTGTAAAGAAAAAGAAAAATTGTCCATGCAGAAATTTAACAACAAAAGAAAATTTAGAAAGATGGAAAAAAATGTTAGATTCAAAAGGATATAAAGAAGGTGAATCTGTTTTAAGATTTAAATCTAATATGAAAGATTCTAATCCTGCCATGAGGGATTTTCCTTTGGCTAGAATAAATACAACAACTCATCCTCTTCAAAAAAATAAATATAGAATTTGGCCTTTGATGAATCTTGCTGTTGCAGTTGATGATATTGAAATGAAAATAACTCATATTATAAGGGCAAAAGATCATAGAGATAATGCAAAAAGACAGGAAATGATTTTTAAGGTTCTGGGGAAAAAACCACTTTGGACAGGTTTTCTAGGAAGATTTAAATTTAAAGACATGGAATTGTCAACAACAAAGATAAGGCAAGAGATTGAACAAGGAAAATATTCTGGATGGGGTGATTCTAAACTTCCAACTCTTATTTCACTAAAAAAACAAGGCTATAAACCAGAAGCATTTTGGAAATTTGCTGAACAAATTGGTTTATCAGAAAATGATAAAGTTATGGATAAAAAAGAATTTTTTACATTGTTAAATAGTTTTAATAAATAAGAATTTTTAGTATATGAAAATATTTATATACTATTTTTTTATGATATAATAATGAAGAATAATAAAAGAGGTATATCAAGTATAGTAGTCTCTTTAATGATGATTGTTCTGGTTTTAGTTGCAGTAGCTGTTATATGGGGAGTTATTACTAATATTCTTGAAAGTGGAACAGAGCAAATTAATTTAGGAACAAAATGTTTAGATGTTGATGTAAAAGCGACAAACCTAATTTGTAGTGGTGCAAATAATGATGTCTGTAGTGTTACAGTTACAAGAAATCCAGGTGGAGATGAAATTGGAGGAGTAAAATTAGTCTTTACAAGTTCAACAGGAACTGGAAATTATGTGCATGATGTTCCAAGTAATATTGTTCCTTTAGAGGCAAAAACAGAATCAAATATTAGTACAGGAATATCAAATGTAACTAATGTTGAAGTTGTAGTTTACTTTGAAGATTCTGCAGGAAATGAAGATTTATGTTCAACAACTGTTTAATTCTTAATAATTAAATTTAAAAACCCTTTTTCTTTTGAGTTTTCATGACAAATAAAACTAGGAATTGTCGGCATCATTTCAATTAATGATTTTCCTAGTTGTAACTCTAATTCTAACAAGAACTTTTTTATACTATTTTTAATTAAATTAAATAATGACGGTTGTGGTCTAATGGTTATGACATGTGGTTGTGGTCCGCAAGAAGGGAGTTCAATTCTCCCCTTCCGTCCTTTTAGAAAATGAAAAACATATTATTCATATGTAAACACAATGTATTTAGAAGTAAGGTAGCTGAAGCTTATTTTAAGAAAATAAACAAAAATAAAAAGATTAATGCAGATGGAGCCGGACTTATCAAAGCAAATTTTCTAAACAAAACTGAAAAGAAAATAACTAACCTCCAAAGAAAAATTGCAAAGGAATTTGGAATAAATATTAAAGAAGGTTCAAAATCTTTAAACACAACACTATTAAAAAAACAAGATATAATAATTATAGTTGCAAATGATGTTCCAAAAGAAATATTTAATAACAAGTTTTATTTAAAACCAAATTTAAAACTAATTGCTTGGAAAATTAAGGATGTAAAAAAAGGAAAAGATAATAAAACAATAATTGAAAAAACCATACCAAAAATAATGAAAAAAGTTGAAAGATTAGTTAAAAAATTGGAGAAAGAAAAATGAAAATTAGAAAAGCTACAAAAAAGGACTTTAAAGAGATTGCAAAAATATGGGTAAAAGAATCTTCTAAAAAACCATATAATGAGAAATACTCTTTAAAAACAGCCCTAAAAGAAATAAACACATTTACTAAATATTATCTTTATGTTGCCACAAATGAAAAAGAAATAATGGGATTTATTGTTTCCAATATCACTCCAGATAACAAAAAAAAAGCTTATATTGGAGAGCTTTGGTTAAAACCAATTTACCAAGGAAAAGGTATTGGGAAAGCTCTTGTTAAATTTATTGAAGAAAAGTGCAAAAAGAAGGGAGTTAACATTATTAGATTAGTTGCTAAAAGAAATGCAAGAGCATTTAATTTTTATAAAAAAATAAAATATAAAGAATATAAAGAGCTTGTATTTATGGAAAAGAGACTAAAATGAAAACTGAAAAAGTTAAAGGATTTAATGATTTTACAGGAGAAGAAGCATTAAAAAGAATAGAAATAAAAAAAATATTAGTTGAAACTTTTGAAAAATATGGTTTTGAACCTGCAGAAACTCCTATAATTGAATATGAAAAATTTGTGAAAGCCAGTGATTCTAATGACGAAGCAATTTCAGACATCTTTAAATTAAAAGATAAAGGAAAAAGAAATCTTGCGTTGAGATATGAATTTACATTTCAACTAAAAAGAATTGCTAAAAACAAAAAACTTCCTTACAAAAGATATCAAATCGGATCTGTATTTAGAGACGAACCTGTTAAAAGTAATAGATTAAGGCAATTTACACAGTGTGATGTTGATATTATAGGTTCAACAATAAAAGATGAAGCAGAAATTTTAGCATTAACTAATGAAGTTCTAAGCAAATTAGACATAAAACCAATAATTTTAGTTAACAATAGAAATCTTTTGAATGAAGTACTTGATGATAATGATATAAAAGAAAAAGATAAGCAAAATGTTTTAAGAGAGCTTGATAAATTAGATAAACAAGGATCTCAGAAAACCCAGAATAATCTCTATAAACTTGGAGCTGGAGAATTATTAGAAACTATAAGTAAAGGTGAAAAGTATTTTTCTCAATTTAATTCATATAAGGAAATAATTGGTTTGATGGAATATTGCAAATTATATGGAATTAAAATTTTGTTTTCTCCTAGTATTGTTCGTGGTTTAAGTTATTATAATGGAAATGTCTTTGAGGTTAAAACTAAAGGAATAAGAGAGACAATTGTTGCAGGAGGAAGTTATATGATTGATAATGCTCAAAGCACAGGAATTTCTTTTGGATTAGAAAGAATTTCTCAACTATCAAAAATAAAAATTGAAAAAGAAAAATATCTTATTATATCTCTAGATCAGGATAAAAAAGCAATAAAACTTGTGCAAAAATTAAGAAAAAAAGGAAAATTTGTAGTTTTATTTTATGGAAAACCATCAAAAGCTTTAGGATATGCTAATTCTTATGATTTTGAAAAAGTAATTTTTGTTGGTGAAAAAGAAATAAAAAAAGGAAAGTTTAAAATTAAAAATATGAAAACTGGCAAAGAGAAATTTGAGAAATTATAATTTTGCAAAATTTAAAATAATTTTTTTATTTCTAACTTCTGGATGAAATAAAATTCCATAAAAAGATTTGTTCTTATGTTTTATTGCTTGGATTGTTTTTGAATTAGGAGAATATGCAAAAGATTCAAATTTCTCATTAGTATCAACAGATAATTTGTGCAATTGATATGCTTTTATTTTTCCCTTAAATCCTAAAAATTCTTTTTTGAATATAATATCTTTCAATCCAATTTCTTTTTTTTCGCTTAACTCACCTTTAAAATGTTTGAATAGGATTTGCATTCCTGCACAAATTCCAAGAATTGGTTTATTATAGAAATCAATCCATTTAAACAAGTTAATATTTTCTATATAATCTTTATCAATTAAACTTGTTCCACATATTATTATTTTGTCTGCTTTCAAGTCTTTATCTGTGAATTTTGTATAATGTTTTGTATAAAAATTAATATCTTTTTTCTCAAGAATTTTTTCAATAGGTCTTACAAATTCAAAATAGTGAAGTTTTTCCTTGCAGATATTTATTATTAAAATCATTTTAATTCAATCTCCATTCTCCAAGAATTTTTTTCACCAAAAATTTTTGAATTTTTAATATTTAATGGTTTCTTAAATAAAGTACAATTAAGAACAAAACTCTCAAATTCTCCTCCTTCTCCTGCAGGGTTTATTTTATATTTTTCATTTAATTCTTTAATTTCTTGAATAAATTTTTTATTTATTTTTTTCCCTAACCAAGATTTGTTAAGAGGATAAGCAAAAACCCCTGTAATTATGACTTCAAATTTATTTTTTATTAAATCATCTAAAACTTCAAACTGATTTTTTTGCCATAAAGGATTAAAACATTCTAATTTAAGTTTATCACAGATTTTTTGAACTCTCGAAGCTTGATAAACTGATTCAACTGCCCCAGTAACAATTCCTTCAATTTTATATTTTTCTTTTGCTTTTTTTATTGCTTTTTCTAAATCTTTTAATTCTTCTTCTTTTTTCCCTTTTGTTTTTTGAAATATTAAAGGAATATTCATTGCTTTTGCCTGAAATTTTGTTTTTTCAATAGAAGGAGTGTGAAACATAAAACTTTCTTTATTTTCTGATAAAATAGAAATTAAACAAGTTAATTCACATCCATTTTTCTTTGCCAAATAAGCAGCATATGTTGAGTCTTTTCCTCCTGAAAATAAAACTCCTAGTTTTTTTACCATAAATTTAGAAATATAGAAGATTTTTAAGATTTATCTTCTTCAATCAAATCAGAAAAAGGATCATTATGCTTAAAATATGTTTTTTTCATCCAAATATGAATTTCTCCAAAATGTTCATCTTGTTCAAGCCAGATTTTTTTCTGGTTTTCTAAGTGCAGTAAAGAATGAAATGAAATTATTTTTTCTTCTTTATCATTTCTAACAATTTTGTTAAAAGAAATTTTTTTTCTTTCTTCATCTTCTTGAAAATGGTTAATTAATCTATCATAAATTTCATTTATTTTATCATTTACAACATATTTTCTTTTTGGAAGAGAAATTGCAGTCTCTCTTAAAACATCTTTTTTTACTATTTCTTTTTTAATTCGTCTTCCTTCTGTAATTATAGCTTTATTTAATGATTCAACTAATTCATTTAATGTAACTTTTTTAAATCTTGGAAAAGGACTTCTTGGAATTAACTCAGGAATTTCTTCGTCAAGTTCTATCATTTCAAATTTTTTCTTTATTTCTTCTTTTTTCCCAAAAAGAATTTCATCTATACTCTTTATGTATTGATTTAACAAAACTTCTGATTTTATTCTTAGTAAAAGCGCAGCAGCCAAAAGAACTTTACTCGAAACAAAATAATTTTCTTCTTCAAGTTTTTCAATTTTTTCTAGGTATTTGTTTGTTAATGTGTTTATATCAATATCCCAAGCATTTAATTGTTCTGTGTTTATTAAATCATAAATAATTTCTTTCCATCCAATTTCTCTGCCAAAAATTATATCATGGATTTGCTCTTGTTTAGCTGTTTTTTCTGAAGAATCTGGATTTTTATCTTGTTTTTCCTCTTTTTTCATGTTAATTATAAGAAATTGTATTTTATAAATTATTTAGTTATAATGTAGTGCCTAAAACTTATAGTTAGTAAATTACTACTAAACACTAATTACTTCTCGTCATTCTTTAAGAGTAACAAACCAAAAGGTTTATATACTTGAAGAGGTTAGAATTTCTATCACCTCTTTTTCCCGGGAGAATCTTCAGGTCATCTATTTTTTTGATTTGAAGACCTCCTAGGGTTTATATTTTAAAAAATTCTTCGAATAAAGAGAACACTTTTTATTAATTATTTACTTAAGGTTCGAAGAATTTTATAATTATTTCTGATTTAAAGGAGCTTTTTCTTCTTGAATAACTCCTTTATCTTTAGACTCAAATTCAGAATAATGGCATTTACCACAATAGTGTCTTTTATTTGAATTCATTAAGAAAACTCCTGGACCACATCTTGGACAAAATCTTTCTCTTATTATTTTATCACCTTCAATTTTATATTTTGAATATTTTTTACTTGTCGGCTTATTCTTATGAGCTTTTTTTCCTTTTTTTACTGCTTTTTTTTTCTCAGCCATTTTTGATATCCTCTATTTTATTATCTTCTTTTGATGCTTCAGGACTTTCACTTGATTCTTTAGTTTCTTCAACTTTCTCTTGTGGTTTTTCTTCTGTTTTTGGCTCTTCTTTGGGAGTTTCAGTTAATTTTTCCTCTTTTTTCTTTTTTATTTCTAGTTTATTTTTATCTTGTTCTGATTTGTAAATAAAAGTATTTATATTAAAATTATTTGAGCCAAATTTTCCATGAATCTTTTTTATTTTTATATTTTCAATTTGAGTTGAGAATTTTTCTGAAATTAATTTAATAATTTCTTCACGGCTTGGAGTGATTTTTGCCTGGACATCAAATTGAATTTCTTTTCGATTAAATAAAGGATTTTCTTTTTCTTCTATTACTTTAAAATTTTCCATCTTAGAATTATCTAGTTTTAATTGCAAAATTTCCTTTTTCTTTTATATTTAATTTTTTAGCTATTTCTGATTTTTCAGGATCTAAAACAATGATTTTTCCCTTAAAACTTTCTGTTGATTCTTTAGAATCACAATTAGGACATTTTTCTCCTTCGTAAATTCTATTGCAAATTTTACATGCTTTTTGTTTTACCATTTTTAATATGCTTTCTTAGGGTTGAATACACTATTAAGGTTGTCTATAACCCTTCTTTGAAATTCATATGCTTCTTCTAGATTTCTTAATATTTCTTTTTTACTCATATAATTTCTATAAGTTTCATCCCTTTTTTGAGGAATTCCATCTTTTTCTAAAAATATGATATTTCTTTTTAAATCCAAAATTTCACCATAAGTTTTATTTTTTCTCCCAATTATTCTTGCTAAACTCATTCTTTCTTTTGGTTCTTCTCTTCCACTTGATATCCCTAATAAATAATTTAAAGCTCTCCTTATTTTTCCCATTTTATTTTTTCTTTCCTCCTTTAACAGCTTTTTGTTCTACTTTTAACATTTTTTTAGCTTCTTTTTCTTTTTTTATTTTATCTTCTTTAAACCATTCAAGTTTTCCAAGTCCTGGCTGCCTCATTGTTAAACCCATTTTTACACCTTCACCTTTATGACTTATTGCAACAATTCTTGCCAAACATAAATCTCCTTTTTTTAAACTTCTTTTTGATGATTTTCCAACAAGTAAATTTGTTTTGCTGAAGCTCACAAAATCATCCATTGTTTGACTAATATGAATCATACCTCTCATAACTCCTAAATCCATGAAAGCTCCAAAGTTTGCTATTTCTGAAATTGTTCCATAAACAAGTTCATGAATTTCAGGTTTCCATGTCAATAATTTGAATTTTGAATTATAATATGCTGCTCCGTCTCCAGGAATAATAACTCCTTCTCCAACTTCTAAAATCTCAATTACTGAAACAACTTTTCCAACTTCTTTATCATAATAATCTGCATAGGTTTCTCTAAGTTGTTTTTCAACAGCTTCAATTGTTGCTAAACCAAATAACTTTGGCTCTACTCTTACATAATCTTCAATTTCAGTTAAATAAAACATTTTAGTAAAATTCAGAACAAAAATTGGTTTTTAAAGTTTTTTAGAAAAAATTAAAGGAGTTTTGCGCTGTGAAGATCTGATTTAGAGTATGGAAATTCTTGTTGCCTTACTTCATTTTCAAAATAATTTTCTATATGTTCTCTAACTTCATCATATAAAAGAATTTCTTTTTGATCATGTTGTTCTAAACTATAACCTGGAACTGTATTAAATCTTATGCCTGAGAACATTCCCGATGAATTTTCTTCATCTGTTAAAAAAAAACTTGCTGTAATAGAATTTTTAATAATTGCCCCTTTTATTTCTTTAATAAATTTTTCTTGTGTTTGTCCTCTTGAAACTCTAAAATAACTAAGAGATTCTCCCCAAATTCGACAATCCTCACCAAGCTTTTTTGAGATATGTTCAAAAATCTTTCTTGCCTCTTTTTTGTTTACAGGTTTTGGAAAATCAATAGTTGTTCTTTCTAATAATTCTTGAAGATTTCCCATAAAAATACTTAAATTTTTATCTATATAAATATTATTATTTTTTATTATATAATTTCTAACTTCTTTTTTTCCCTTATTATGAGCTTGTTGTTTTTTATTTTATTCTTTAATTCTTTATCTAATGTAGCAACTATTGCATCTTTATTTTTTTCAGCAAAACTTTTAATTCCTTTGTCAGTATTTTTTCCATATTTTGACAAGTCAATTTTTTTAAAAGAATTTTTTTCAAGAAGTTTTAATGAAAGTTTAGCATCTTCTCTAAAATGAAGTTTTTTCTTTGAATTTGCAATTATTTTTAATTCATTTATAACTTGTTTTGGAATTAAAATTTCCATTCCCATAAATTTTATTTCTTCGAAAAAATCTATTTTTTGTTTTACACAAGTAAGGATAAAATTTGTGTCAAGGATTGTTTTTTTCATATTTTAATTTAGAAGAAAGAATATAAAAAGTTATCATATAGAAAAGCATTAAAAACTTAATTAATTGTTAAATTAAATGGGT
>CEPX01006291.1_pt1 | contig 19816 bp, 21 predicted proteins | sample 361361 | NCBI WGS metagenome assembly CEPX01 (sample SAMEA2619974, study PRJEB7988) | marine metagenome | biome: marine biome (ENVO:00000447); feature: mesopelagic zone (ENVO:00000213) & marine oxygen minimum zone (ENVO:01000065); material: "saline water (ENVO:00002010), including plankton...
TGGATAGATATAGGAACAAAGGGATTCCGAGGTGTCCCAGAAAATGTCTGGAATTTCCATATAGGTGGCTACCAGGTCTGTCATAAATGGCTTAAGGACCGCAAAGGTCGGGTTCTTTCCGCGGAAGACATTACCCACTACCAGAAAATAGTCGTCGCTCTGAATGAGACCATACGTTTAATGGAAGAGATTGATGAGGTGATAGAGGAACACGGAGGGTGGCCGGGAGCGTTTGTGGCCGGTGATAAATAGTTCTTGGCTCAAGTATTCCGAAAAATTGGAGGTAAGAAAATGTCCATTTTTGATTCATCAAAAATGGACAATGCCGCTAACGATGCATCATTGGAACTTGAGGATGTTAGAGAAAAGCACCCAGATGGTGTGAAAGCAATTGAGGACTGAGGTGATCAGAGTTGTAATCGCCGGCGGGTTCGACCCCATTCATCGGGGACACCTGGACCATATCAAGAAGGCGAAGGCTTTGGGAGATTGGCTGATTGTCCTTGTCTGCCCGGATGAAGTACTCAGAGAGAAGAAAGGATACTGTCTTGTCCCGATCGACGATAGGGTTGCCATCCTGGAGGCGGTTGTTGATGTCGACCAAGTCATGGTACCGGACTATATCAACGGGAGTCCGCTTGATGTATTGAGGGCTTTGAAACCTGATATCTACGCCAAGGGTGGTGACAGGACATCGGATAATATGCTCCAGGTCGAGAAAGACGTCTGTGCTGAGATAGGGTGCGAGATCGTCTACGGCGTGGGAGATCTACTGAACTCCAGCACTGTTATGTTCAGGAAGGCCATGGCGGCCTGGGCCAGCGATCAAAAGAGAGGGAATGATGAGCATTGAACAATATGTCTACGATCTGAGAACCATCCTGAAGTATGTTGACTACAATTTCAAAACGGTCAGGGAGATTGCCGATGTCCTCTGGGAAGCCCACAAGAATGGTAACCGGATTTATGTGATGGGCAATGGCGGGAGCGCGACCACCGCTTCGCATATAGCTGGAGACCTTAATAAGACGTGCGGACTCAAGGCGATGGCTCTGACGGACTCGAATTATCTCATCACAGCTTGGGCGAATGATGAGGGTTATGCTGAGATATTCAGGCAGCAACTGAGCCGCTTCCTAGATGAAGGGGACGTCGTTCTGGTTATCAGCGGGAGCGGTGAATCGGAGAATATCTATAGAGCTCTCACTATCGCTAAGGAGTGGGGAGTCAGGACGATCGGTTTGACCGGCTTCCAAGGTGGTGCAGTAAAGGGGCTCGCCGACATCTGCCTCATCGTCCCATCGGAGGTCATGGAGCAGATAGAAGACATCCACTTGATGATAGGTCATATCCTGGTGACCGAACTCAAAAACAGGAAGGGTTGACAAAGCGTTTTCTCTTGTGTTATCGTATAGATTAATTTGAACCAGTGGGCGCTCCCCGCCCAATTATAGCGCCCGACAGTGATTCAGGCGCTATTTTTATTTGGGAGGCAGTTATGGCCGTAGCAAATCAAAGAGAAATCAGAGAAGTCCTCAGCCAGGCGAACTTACCCTACTTCATGGTGAGGGATAGTGAGATCAAGGTTATGCCGGGGCGCGTCACGCCGACGGGCGATCAGATTGTCGTTCTCTTCAATGCGGATGGCACTCCTGCTGTGGTAACCGCTCCCGATATGGACGGGCAGAGCCCCGCATCGGTAAATGTCACCCCGCTCGACACGGTTATCGTACCGGCTAATCCCAACCGTGTGGCTCTCGTTATGACCAATGATTCCGACACGAATATCTACATAGGCGTTGGCGCCTCATCGGCACCAAGTGGTGCTCCACGGATAAACGCTGGTGGTGGAATATATACGCTCAGTAGATACGGCGCTGTGTTTAGTACGGGCGCCGTTCATGCCAGTCATGGCGGAGCGGGGGCAAAGGTATTAACATATCAGGAGTTTTTCTAATGGTTAATGGACCGATATTTAACCCTCGCCAGATTGATGCCCTCCCAGTGGATGGGGAGCTTGAGGCTGGGATAAGTTCCAATTGGGCTTTTGACCATGAAGCCGATATTGATATACACATGGCTGATTGGTTCCAGATTGTAAGAACTGGTGAATACTTCAGGCCTTTGCCACTATATAATACGGGTGCCTTTGGACTTACAGCGGATGTGATTATAGCGCATCCATTCTTCGTTGCCAGAGATATGACAATAGATAGATTAGCTGTTGAGGTAACCAATCCCTCACCTGGTGATATCGCTCGTCTGGGTCTGTATAAGGATGATGGAACTGGTTATCCCGGAGCATTAGTGGTTGATGCTGGCACAGTCAGTGTGGTAGCTAATGCTGTGGTGGCAGCGACCATTAATCAGGCTCTTACGAAAGGGCTACATTGGTTGGTTGTTGTAAGCGATGGGACACCTAACATGATAAGTGGATACAATACATGGAGTCCTCTTGGGGTACTGCCAACAGGGTTTACCCTTGGGAATCAAACCCGCCACTGGGCCCAGGCAGCCGTGGGTGCTGGCGCGTTAGCTGACCCATTCGTGGGTGCGGCAGCCATTGTGACATCACATTATCCCTTGGTTATGCCTAGATTACTGAGCTTGGATTAAAGGGGGCCACATGGCTAAATTAAAACAGAAGCTGGATTCAGGCGAACGGGGTGTAGCCCTATATAAGAATGGCATCTTCCAAGGATATGAGAGTGTCGTGAAGATATCCGCCCAAGATAAAGTGGCTGTCCAGCCGATAACAGATGAAGAGTTACTGAAACTCAGAGCGATTATTAAATAATGGTAATCGAGAACCCCGCGGTATTAAGACGGACCGTTGAAGAATTACCAAAACAGGAGCAGGCTCCCTTTGGTAATTTCGTGATGTGGTTGGCCTCTATAGCTGATGACCTCCAGCCATGGGGCGGGTCACAGATGAACTTCAAGGCGAGGGATATTCAGTTACGTCAGTTCTGGATGCAGGAAGCCGTGCTTGCCTCCGCTCTCTATACGATAACTATCCGGGATTCCGCATTCTCCTGGACAATCAAAGGGGATGCGCCGAAGACAGTTCAAGCTACTCAAACTATGCTCCACAACGCCGACCTCGGAAAGGGCTGGCTGGATTTCATTCAGAAGTGGAGATTAGATTTTCTGACTCAGGATAATGGGGCATTCTTCGAAACAATCCGCCAAGCCGACTCCGCCGATAGCCCAGTCATCGGCATTAATCACCTGGATGCCGGGCGGTGCCGGCGTACTGGAGTGGTCGAGTGGCCAGTTATCTACACCGATCGTAAAGGTGGGGAACACAAGATGAAGCCCTACCAGATCGTGATGTCCTCCGACTTCCCCAGTCCGATAGTGACCGTCAACGGTGTCGGTGTCTGCGCTGTGACTCGTGTCCTCAGACAAGCACAATTCATGCGCGACCTTGGTATCAGAGACAGGGAGCGTTCCAGTGGGATGGACCCGAAGTCAATACATCTGATATCTGGAGTCAACAGGGCGGAGATCGAGAATGTTCTCAACGTCCACAAAGACCAACAGATCGAGCAGGGTCTTGTCAGGTACAACAAGCCAGTGATATTCGCAGGCATTGACCCGGATAAACCTGCGACAGCCACAACACTTGACCTCGCGCCCAAACCCGATCAATGGGACTTTGATGTTCAAATGAGGTGGTATATATCTTTACTGGCCATGGCGCTGGGCGTAGACTATCAGGATCTGGCACCCCTCCCAGGGCGAGGGATAGGCGGTAGCCAGCAATCATTGATCCTTCATGAGAAGTCGAAGGGCAAAGGCCCCGAACTATTCATGAAGACCATTGAGCATATCTTTAACTTCCACGGCATCATCCCGTCAAACGTGACGTTTGAGTACAATGAGAAGGACCCGGCGGGAGAGCAGGAAGCCGCCGACCTGTTCAAAGCATACTCAGAGGCCGGCGAGAAGTACGTTTCCTCAGGGATATTGTCCGATCAAGGAGTGCGGAATATCATGCTCGATGAGGGGCTGATCAGCCAGGAGATATATGATCTGGAAAGCGCAGGTAGCGTGGATGCCACCGATGAAGTTGTTGCTGATGATGACAAGAGACCGATCCAGCAACCGGGCAGTCAGTCGGCGAACGTCAAACCAGAGGGGGAGAAGGCGGAGGACGAACTCGCCCCTTTTGCTGAGGAGGAACGGCTGGTGTGGGAAGAGGATATGTTCGACGATATCAACAGAGGTCTCAAGAAGCTATTCCGTGATCTCAGGAAGAAGATTCTGCCCAGGAAGGCACTCACAGTTGAGATAGGGGAGAAGGGGGATCCGGTGATTGCCACAGGCGATAAATTCCTCCGTGAGTTCAGGTTGGTTATGACCGGGGCGATGGCACCGAATGCCAGGCAGATATACTTAGGTGCCGGGGAGTTCAACCAAAGCATTGGGCTTGCAGTGAATATGGACGCCATGAATCTATCGGTCTTTGAATTCACACGGGACTATACGACAACTTGGTTAGCGGAAGTGGAGAGGACGACAAGTGAGGGACTCAGGCAGGCGATTCTAACGTGGCAGGAAAGTGGGCTTGGCAAACAGGGGCTGCCGGATCTGGTCAAGTCGATAGAACCGTTGTTTGGAGAGGCGAGAGCACAGAGGATAGCCGCCACTGAAACGACCCGGGTGTTCGACTTAGGTAATAAGGCGGCGCATACGACGGCTGGCATTGAGTTTGAACAGTGGCAGACAGCCATGGATGATTTAGTGAGACCTGAGCATGAGGCTCTACAGGGTCAAGTCTTCCCTCTGGACCAAGGTCCAAGGCCAAGCGATTTTATCAACTGTAGATGCGCAAGGGTACCGATAGCAACACCGGAAGCTGAGGCGATCGGGGTGACAGTATGACGAGACTTCAGTTGATACCGGTAACTCCGAAGAAGCCACTTGGGAATATACCAAAGTTGGTCGAATTGTTGACAAATGGTGTCAGAGACCAAGCGGCCGAGGGCGTCAGACTTATGAGCACATATCCACCGCAACCCGCGAAGAGCAGGTACCGGAGGACGGGAACACTGAGACGTTCCTGGAACTTCGCCCTCAAGACTGGGGGTGGTATAATACAGGCCATAATCCAGTCTAATCGGAGAGTGGCGCCATATAACGAGGCTGTGCAGGGTCAAGATCAGGCACCACTTTTCGAGCAGATAGGCTGGAAGACGATTAAGGATCTGGACAAACAGATACAAAAGGACTTTCCCAAACGGATGCAAGACATGATCAACAAGGTGTTTTGATGAAAAGAGTATTGGTCACCGGCGGAGCGGGATTCATAGGACGGCACACCATCAGGCTTCTCGAAGAGAAGGGCTACGATGTGACCGCTCTTGATTGGGATCTGATGCGCATGCGTGATTTGAAGTGCCTCCACAAGATAACGGGTGACATGAAGGACAAGCCGTTGATGGATGCGTTGATGTGCGAATACGAAATCGAGGGCATCATCCACCTTGGTGCGCAGAGCGCAGTCCCCGTTTCAATGGCTGCCTGGGGACTTGATGCCGAGCAGAATGTCATGGGTACTATCTCTGTTGTTGACGCTGCAAGGTCAATTACATTGCGAAGAAATAGAGTCAAGAGGATTGTCTACGCCTCGAGCGGCGGCACCGTGTATGGTAACCCCGCCAAGTTTCCTGTTGGGGAGGACGCTCCGCTCGACCCCCAATCTCCCTACGGGATATCGAAATTAGCTGGTGAGTTCTATGTCCGGATATCCGGAATTAGCCGCGCCGTGCTGAGATATCCGAATGTTTACGGCCCCGGTCAGCCCGCGGACGGGGCGGCTGGAGTCGTCGCTATCTTCATTGGTCGCATGATGCTTGACGAACAGTGTATAATATATGGAGATGGTCACCAAGCGAGGGACTACGTGTTTGTTGAAGATATTGCGAGAGCCAATGTTATGGCTTTGGAGGCCGACAAGGATGGGATCTATAATATCGGATCCGGGGGCCCAATCACAGTCAATGAGATACACAGGATTATTTCAGCCCAGATGGGTAAGTACATCAGCCCAAAGTATGAGGATACTCGCCAGGGCGATGTCAGGACATCCTTTCTGGATGCAAATAGATTCAGAGATCAAATAGGCTGGGAGCCGACTGTTACATTGGAAGAAGGAATCAAACGGACAATCGAGTATATGAGTCGGGCAGGACAAGCGGATAAGTCGCCTCTCTCATGCGGAGGAGGACCGAGTTCGACTCTCGGGCCCGTTACCGTCAGAAATAACTAGGGAGGTCTATTATGCCATTCACTGGACCGAACGATCCGAAATTACCGAGCAATGTGCAGAAGCTCACGGAACCTCAGCGCCAGAAATGGGTCAGTACATTCAATGGCTTCCTCAAGAACTGTATGGACCCGAAGACCGGGGGAGGTGCCGGGGCACTGAAGAAATGCGAGGAGACGGCCTTCAAGGTTGCCAATGGTACAATAAAGAAGGAGGTGGGCGTTGTGGAGAACAAAGAAACGACCGCTGATAAGGGGCATCCGGACGAGACAGGACGAGGCCCCGTTCCTGTTGTCATAGTTGACCAAAACGCACCTCAAGGACCCTTTGCTGGCGCTCAGTCTTTCGAGGAATTGGAAGAGTGGAGGAAGGCGCAGGATCAGGCTGGTGCAGTTCATGAGACGACTTGGGAAACTAAGATACTCATGGAGAATGTCATGGATAGCGATGATGACTTAGCTGGTAAACCGGGCAAGATCAAGAAGATAGCCAGCGGTTTCCAGAAGAGAGTTGCGGAGATACTATCAGACATGTCGAAGGCGGTTGAACCGAACGCCGAGAAGCAGGAAACCAAGACCGAGGATGGCGTCAAGTTCAAGGCTTCCGATTATGCCGTGGTCCCTGATTCGGATAAACCTTCAACCTGGAAACTGCGATTGGCTGAAAAGAGCAGCGGTAATTTCACAGTCCGCCAGGTGGCGGCGGCCATCACTGCGATGCAGCCCGGTGGCTTCCGCGGACAGAGAGTCCAGCTTACCGGTGATCAGAAGAAGCAGGCGGTCAGCCGCATTGGGACCGCTATCGGTAAGTCGGACGGCAACGATGACCAGAAGGAAAACCTGCGCCGGCGCCTGAATGCGGTCAAGGATGTTAAGGATGCGGCTATGTTCGTGATCAGCAAGGACAAAGACGGTGCCATGCGGTGGATCGGGATCCCATCGAATAAATGGAGGGACCGGGACAATCCGCAGCAGATAATTGAGGAGGCGGCGCATAAAGACTTTATCGAATACCTGGATGAGTCGAAAGATTATCCAGTACTGCTCTCGTGGCACACGCCCGGCACCAGGATAGGCGTTGCGGACTTCGCTGACTACAGCAATGGCTTCCTGATAATGGGTGGCCCGATTGACAAGGAGAAATATGCCGAGGCTGAGAAACTGGCTGAGAAATGTCAGCACGAGGATATCGGCATGTCCCATGGTTTCGTCTACACATACAGCGACAAGGAACAAGAGATCATCGGTCACTACCGCACCTGGGAAGTGTCGCACCTTCCCATCGACAAGGCTGCTAATGTGTGGACTGCAATGGATATACTAAAGAAGGAGGTCAAACAAATGTTCGACCCAGAGAAAAGGAAATACATCGTGGGGCTTCACGGTGAAGAGGTAGCCGTAGCGCTGGAAAGCAAGGTTACTGACCTTGAGAAGGACCTCACCAGCTTGGGCATCGAGTCGAAGGATTTGGGTTTGCCCGGCAGTGAAGCGGTATCCACGGAGACCGTCGTTCAGGACACCGTCAAGGCTCTCGTTGAGAGCGATGGTTTCAAGGCCATGATTACCGCCATCTCGAGCCTGACCGATGGAGTGAAGGAGTTGAAGGAGACGACAATTCCAGGGCTTGGGACGCGGCTCGATGCCATGGAGGCGGTCGCTAAGGCTACGGCCGAGAAGGCGGGGAAGACTGTGGACGAGATTATAGCCGACGCATTCAAGGCACAGAGTGCTGGCTTCCAGGCATCGGAAAAGGGCGACCCTCCGACAGTGGCTGAGAAGACGGAGGAGGAGGCCACCTCGGTGAAGGCTCCAGTCAATGAGGATATGCTGGCGGGCTTCTTCAAGCCTTCTGCCCCTGCTCAGTAGGAGCAATGGGATTGTAAAATAACGTATTAACAAGGAGGTTACAGTTATGGACGCTGTAATGGAAAAAGCCCTTTCAGCGATGGTTGAAACCATTGTCAGAGAGAAGGGTTTGCAAACGGGATACAAGCATGATGCCTCTGGGACGCCCAATGCTCAGTACTTCCACGGGAGTGGTGGTATCCTGACGATGCCCGGTTTGGACCCGCAGGTGTTCTCCACTATAGTCGGGATTGAGCCCGGCATCCTGGGCGTGTTGCCCAAAAACCCATCGGTCTTTGATACCCCGTATTACGAAACCCTCACGGGTGTCCAGGACGATACAGGAAGCGAGCCGTCAACCGAATGCGCTGATTGTGTTCAGCCCGGCTTGCTGAAAGGCTGCACCTTGACGTCATCCTTCGGCCGCATCTGCCGCGATACAAGGGAGATTTTACTGGAGAGGATAGGCCAGCGCGTGAACCGCTCTGATCCCATGGACCTCCAGTTGATGAACCTGTTGGGTATCGACAGCATGGCTCCGGGTGGGGTTCCACCCGACAAGAGTCTCCAGCTTGAGTTGACGAAAGTCCTACTCGAGTACGGCACATCAGTGTCAAGGGTGATCTCGCAGATGGTGTGGAACGGAAATGTAGCCAACGCCGTGGGTACCGGCTTCGTGCCGTTCAATGGCTTTGACATGCTGATCACTACCGGGCACCAGGATGCGGTCTCCCAGACCAGCTGCCCGTCCCTCGACTCCGACCTGAAGGACTTCAACTATCAGCTCATCACGGCAACCAACCCGGCTGATATCGTACAGGTCATGTCAGCGATGGTGCACTTCCTGAAGCGGCTGGCAGAGACCACGGGGATGATGCCGGTCGACTGGGCACTGGTGATGAGACCCAGCCTGTTCCACGAGCTTTCCCAGTTGTGGCCTTGCCGCTACAGCACCTTCGGTTGCAACGTAACCAATAATGCTCAGGACAGGAATAACGTGAATGCCACGGAGATGGTCAGGGAGAGAGACCGGTTGCGGATGAACAAGGTACTCCCGGTTGAAGGCGTGGAGATCCCGGTGATCACCGATGTCGGTATCACTGAGGAGACCAACGGCGACAATGCCAATATCCCGCCTGGCCAGATGGCATCGGATATCTACCTGATCCCGCTGAGAGTCGGTGCCGCGCCGGTGACCTTCATGGAGTTCTTCCAGTTCAACAACCCGCAGATGGCTCCGACACTGGACTGGTTCCATGCCAACGGAGTGTGGACAACCGATAATGGGATGTGGTTCTGGACCAATGCCCGGACAAAGTCCTGCCTGAAGGCGGCAGGCGTCATCAGACCGCGGCTCATCCTCAGGACCCCGCAGCTGGCCGGTCGTATCCAGAATGTACGGTACAACCCGCTGCAACATGAGAGGACCCCGTTCCCTGGTGATGATACTTACTTCGTCGATGGCGGCGACACCTCAGAATCGAACTGGCCGCTCTAGTCTAGGCTCAAGTAGTCAACAGACTGAGGTCAGTGGCTGGAGAGGGGAGGAATCAGCACCCACCTCCCCTCTCCACTAAACATAAGGAGAGATTGGCATGAGGAATCTATTCATTACTGGTGGCGCAGGCTACCTGGGACGAGCACTATTACGGACATTGGCTGAACGCGAGCCCGATGTCCGTTGTACTATCTTCAGTAGAGACCACGGGAAGCACTCTTATTGCCAGAGAGAATTCCCTCAGCACAGATACATCATCGGGGACGTGAGGGATTACGATTCAATTGAGTTGGCCATGGCGGGGCACGATACGGTTGTCCACGCCGCTGCCTTCAAGTATGTCCCTGAGGCAGAGATTAACGTTGCCGAATGCCACGAGATCAACGTCATTGGCTCCCTCAATGTTGCCCGGGCCGCTGCCCGGAATGGCGTCGACCGCGTTGTCGGGATATCCACCGACAAGGCGTGCCAACCGATCAACGTTTACGGTACGACCAAACTGATGATGGAGCGCCTCTTCCAGGAAGCCGATGCCAAGAGTCCCACGCAGTTCAATCTTGTTAGATATGGCAATGTCGTCTCCAGTACCGGCAGTGCTATCCCATTGTTCAGGCGCCAGATAATCAAGGACAGACATGTCTTAATCACCAACCCTCAGATGACCCGATTCTGGCTGTCTGTCGGGACTGGGGTAGAGCTGATCTTGATGGCGCTTCAGGAAAAGCAGGGCGGTACTATCTTAATCCCCCGACTCCCGTCCCTGAATATGATGGATGTGGCGCGCGCTGTGGCTTCGCTGGAATTAGATGGGGACGCCGAGGATGTTGAATTTGAGGAGGTCGGTGTCCGGTTCGGTGAAAAGATGCATGAGGACTTACTGGGTGATATTGAATCTGTCCGCGCCGAGCAAATTCCATTATGCAACCCGAACATGAGGGAAGCTGTCATGCGCCTATACCCGATGACTTCTGATCCCCTCGAGAGGCACAATAAGCGCTACAATTCCGAGCGACCTGATACGGCGCTGTCAATAGATGATGCTAAAGCCATGATCAAACAGGCGGTGGATGATGAGGCCATGGTGAACCATCCGGAGAAGCGTGGCGTCCTCGGAACGATCCCAGGTTTAAACTTACTTTCGTTAGGGAAGCTAGACTTGCGGATGTGGAGTCGGTCGTATTCACCGGGGGTGAGTTCAAAGAGATAGTGACAATTCCTGAGCATGGAGTCCCGAGAACATTATGGAAGATAACGGTGAAGAAATGAACGAATTCCCCCTGGTGATAGTCCTTCTTATTACCTATGAGCGGACTGAGGTCGCACTCACTACGATCCGTGGCATCAAGGAAAGAATCCGGTATCCCAATCTTGGATGGCACATCGCCGACGACGGGAGTAATGGTGGTCACATCGAAAAGCTAGTTGAGGAGATCGGGGCTGATTATGAGATAACAACTTCCAACACGGGCGGTCACAGCGTCGGGAAGAACATGAATGAGGGAATAGCGAGATGCCTGGAGCGGGCTGATATGTGGCTTCACTGGGAGGATGACTGGGTACCGAATATGGAGATCGAGTTGATTCCATGCGTTGAATTGTTCCAGGAGAATGAGGAAATAGGCATGGTACGGCTCGGAAGACTACAGCCTGATCTATACGGCCATGTCATAACGGGCGGCGATCGCTTATGGTGGAGGTTGGACAAAGAGAAGCAGTTGTGGACGTGGGTCGGCCACGCTGCCATGAGGCACCGCCGATTCCACGATGCTTACGGTATCTACCCTGAAGGCCAGACCCCTGGGATTACCGAACTGGGGATGCAATCGAATGTAATGTGCCAGCCCGGACCGGATATCGTCTGGCCCGCCTGGTTGCGCTATGATATATGCGATCACATAGGCGATGGGTACAGCTTCAAGGAGGCGCTGGAGAATCGGGGGCTCACTAGGGAAGAGGCAAGTAAGGAGTTTTTGGACAAGTTGGAAGCATTGAAGGTGTCGGCATGAAACTGATGATTATCCCGCAATATGATAGACCCGATAGAGGTGATGGTGGGATTAGACGAGTCGTTGAGGCTCAATTCAAATACCTCCCAGCCTACGGTTTCGAGATGGTCGACAAGATAGCCGGCGCCGATATCGTAGCGACTCATGCTGCCGAGATACCTGATATCCCTGTGGGGATGCCTTGGGTGTCGCATTGCCACGGTCTCTACTGGTCGGAATATGATTGGCCTGGCTGGGGTGCCCGAGTGAATGCCCAGGTGACCGAGGCGATGAAGCGGTGCGATCACGTGACGGCTCCGAGTGAATGGGTGGCTTACGCAATCAAGCGGGGTACCTGGATTAGCCCAACAGTTCTACACCACGGGATAGACGCCGGGATCTGGGAACCCGGGGAGAATGAGGGTTATGTTCTATGGAATAAGGCGCGAACCGATGCGATATCGGACCCGATACCGGTGAACAAACTGGCAGCCATATCACCCGATGTCCCATTCGTCACTACCTTTGGTCAGCCGGCAAAGAATGTTGAAGTAACCGGGAAGAAGGTATTCCAGGAGGCAATGGAATACATCCGGCATGCAGGGGTTTATCTGGCCACTACGCGGGAGACCTTTGGGATCGGAACACTTGAGGCGATGGCTTGCGGGGTGCCGATATTAGGCTGGAAATGGGGAGGGCAGACGGAGATAATCGAGCATGGTAAAACGGGCTGGCTATCTCCCCCCGGAGACTATAAGCATCTGAGAGAGGGCTTAACGTGGTGCCTTGAACACCGTGAGGAGATTGGCGAGGCTGCCCGAGCTGTAGTGCTGGAGCGCTTTACGTGGGATAAAGTCATGGCATCATACGCCCAGCTCTATCAGGATGTTTACGATCGGCAAAACAACCTCAATAATCTACCAAAGGTCAGCATTATAACACCTTGCTATAACCTCGGCCACCTCCTACCTGACATGATCAAGAGCGTTCAGGATCAGACAATGCGGAGCTGGGAACTGATCATAGTTGATGATAAATCCAAGGATGGTTCTTTCCAAGCTGCCAAGAACCTGGCGAAGGGTGATGATCGGATAAGAGTGATCTCAACCGGGGCCAACCTCAAACTGCCGGGGGCTTTGAATCATGGTTTCAAGCATGCCCGCGGCCGTTACGTGATGAACCTTGACCCGGACAACATGATACCGCCGGCAACATTGAAGAACCTCTCCGATGCTTTGGACAATGACCGATCGATCCATATCGCCTATGGGCGCATTAAGTTTGTCCTGGAGGACGGGGTGACACCAGACCCGATTACAGGTACCGATGACGGTGTATCGAGGTGGCCGCCCGAGTTCAATTGCCTGGCTCAGTTCCAACATAAGAACCAAATCCCCAGCACTTGCCTATGCCGGCGGGAGGTTTATGAGAGGACGGGCGGATATCGCGATAGAGCGAAGGTGTCTGAGGATGCCGAGTTCTGGATCCGTGCTGTTTCGTATGGTTTCCAGCCGAAGAAGGTGACACAATCTGTGACGTATATCTACCGGTACCGTCCAGACAGTAAGAGCCGCAGTGAGACAGAACCCGACTGGACTTCGTGGATGCCCTGGACAAAGAATGTCAACCTGGTCCCCTGGGGGGTCGCTGCTAAACCGCCTGCGGTGATAGGGAAGGCATGGCCAGTACCATCCTGTGAACCCGCGTTGGTAACCGTGGTCATCCCTGTGGGGACTGGGCATGAGAAGCTGGTTATCGATGCCCTTGATTCTGTCGAGGCGCAGAATTTCCGTAACTGGCATTGTATCGTCGTGAATGACACCGGCAAGGAACTAGCGGTACCGCATCCGTGGGCCAGAATAGTCAGCACTAAGGGGAAGGAGGGTCCCGCCGCAGCGCGGAACTTAGGGATATCATTATCCGAGACTGCCGCTTTTGTTTGCCTTGATGCAGATGATATACTGGAACCAACGTGCCTGATGGATATGTGGTCAGTGTGGCAGGAAACAAAGGGCGTTGTTTACTCCCAGTGGTGGGATGAAAAGGGGGATGGGGATACCAAGATATGGGACCCCCCAGAATGGCATCCGGAGCTCCTTGTCAGCAAGGGCTGCATCCACGCGAGTTGTGCCATGTACTCAAAAGAAGCGTGGGAGCAGGTCGGCGGATACGATGTTGATATGCAGAGCTGGGAGGATTGGGACTTTCAAATCGCCTATGCACTCAAGGGGGGTTGTGCAGTCAAGATAAACAAGCCGCTTTTTACATACAGGAAAACAACCGGTAAGCGCCGTGAATCCGACATGGCTAATAAGGAAAAGAGCAAGGATGCCATGCGGCAGAAGTGGCCAGAGATATTCGATAACGGTGCGGCCGGCAAGGAGAAGTTGATCATGGGATGTGCAGGATGTAGTAAGAGACGAGTCAGTACTCCGCCTCCGCCACCTCAACCACTGAGTATGAAACCTCAGAGCGGTATGACGCTGATTGAATACACGGGTGGTGGTGGTAAGTCACAGTGGACTGGGAAGGCCACTCGCACTCGATATACCTTTGGCAATACCGCCACTCACAGAAGGAAGTTCATCTATAATGAAGACCTCGACGGCTTCATATCCATGCGCAAGGACTTCCAGATCGCGGACTCAGAGCCGGAAGCCGAGCTACAGCCTAAGCCAGCACTGGAAGCCGTCATGGGGAGCTAAATGGTAGACTTTTGGGAACTATTAATTATGGTTCTAGCCACCTGGAGGCTGGCCAGCCTATTCGTCTCGGAGGATGGGCTGTTTAACGTCTTCCGGCGAATACGATCTCTAACGGGAGTCAGCCATCACGATGACGGCACTGTGGCCCAGATACCTGACAAGACTCTGCCGAAGCTCTTTACGTGCCTGTGGTGCATGAGTCTTTGGACGGCCGTGGTTGTCTATGTGCTGTGGATTTACGCTCCATTTCTCGTTTGGATACTGGGGTTGTCAACAGGTGGTATAATAGTAGAGAGGGTGCGAGGAGGTTGAAATGCCAGAACTTCCCGTAGAGAATTCAGGGGAGAGCACAGGGGCTTCTCTTTGTAGCAGGGGTGGACAAGGTATGGATCAGAGTCAAGAACGCCACCAATACCGATGAGCTCGAGTTCTTCGTTGGGATCCATGAATACGATGATCCGGTCTAGGAGTGAATGATGTCAATACAGAGGAACTTTCCTAGAACATTACTCCCCATTGATAGATGGGCTGAGATAATCGGGATGGACCCGAGGCACTTCCGCCAGGTCACTACTACTGTCAAGCCGGAGACAAGCTGTGCCAAAGTCTGGAAGCAGTACTCATGGCAGGAATCTGATTCGGTAGGGCGGTTTGATGTCGCCGATGCCATCCAGCAAGCAGAGAGAACGATAGCGCAGAATCTAGGGTATAAGCTGCTACCAGTTTGGGAATCAACCGAGAGGACGAGGACTCCCAAGCCATCCAACCCTGAACTCCTGCGCTTCACAACCATCGATCCGAGAGGCTTTCACTTAGCTATCAGAGCCAAATGGGGTCACTTCTTAGAGGGCGGTCAGGAATCCAAGGTAGTAGAACCGAACGGAGCTGCCATTGCAGTTGCTTACACTGACGAAGATCTTGATGGTTACTTTGAGACAGCAACAATATCATTCGCCACTACAGTCACCGACGAGAATGAACTGGCGGTATTCTACCCGGGAGAAGGCGGAGCCGATGTCTGGGAGATTAGACCGCTCCACTCTGTGTCAATATCTGCGGGTGTAGCCACGATAACGATGTGGAAGCACCAACTTGTCTTACCTGACTTGATAGAGGCTCTCCAACCAGAGGCCGTTGTGGCAGCGGGCGCCGCCGCTGATCCGAGCTTCCTGGAGACGGTCGACGTATACCGGCGGTTCAATGCTCCAGCGACTCAGGTGACACTTATCTGGGATCCCAATCTGTTTAATTGCGGTTGTACCGGCGGTAGCACGTGCTGCCCGGTGTGTGGTCAAGGGACACAGACCGGTTGCCTGATGCCAAAAGACTACGAAGCTGGGTTGTTGATGTATCGACCCGCCACGTTTGACGAAGATACTGAGGCGTTTGTTTCGGCGGCGCTTTCGTGCGGCAGGAACCCCGACCAATTATTGATGTACTATCGAGCTGGTCTCCAGGATATGTCCCTTGACAGACCCGTAGTCCAGATGGATCCACAGTGGGAGAGGGCGGTTGCCTTCTATGCCTTGGCACTACTCGATAGAGATATCTGCGATTGCGCACCGGTCAAAGGCGTTGCTGATAAGTGGAGGGAGGACTTGGCTCGGCAGACTGCGCAGGGCTCGAGCTTTCAATTATCCGACGATGTGCTGAACAACCCGCTCGGTACATCGAGAGGGGCACAGTTTGCCTGGAACATGATCAGAGAAAGAGATAGGAGGCTGGCCTCGCCAGTGAGATACTGATGATTATCAGAATAGGACATGAGGATGAGGAGGGGAGAAAATACCTCGTTGAGTTGCCTGAGGAATATCAAGACATGCCCGAGAGCGGCGTGGTGATTGGCCCGCCGGACCTCAGTGTGTTAGAATTACCAATCGAGTATGAGGTCAAATTGAATAACCAATTATTCGATCGCAAATTGTTCAAGCTGGTCGATGTGCGACGTAGACCAGATGATATAGCGTCAGCACTCAAGGCAGTACTCCGCCTTGATGTGCAGAAGATCACAAATCTATACAAGGAGGCAAAAGAATAATGCCTATCTATCCGAACACCGCTGAAACCCGCGTCTGGTCCATTAAGAACAGGGCAGGCCCGCCCAACGCCCCAATATATCAGGGATGCTGGAAGGCCGGCTCACTAACCAGACCGAAAGGGGAACCTACTATAGTCACTTGCCCGGATCCAAACCAATTCGGTGCATTCAAAGTGGTCGACAAAATACCTGGGGAGATCGGCTTACCTGAACTAACGATTACCGCGAGGTACATGCAGGACGCCTCTGACCTGTTGGCGTTTCTGAACCGTGGTTGCGACGTGGATCTACAGATTCATGTCGGTCGTTGCAAGGATCCGCAGGACTACCTCAACGCATGGGACAAGATTCTCGTCCTAGAAGGAGCGCAACCCGGTGACTATTCCATCGCCGATCTGGGTGCCTTGGAGCAGGGTGACCAGAACCCGATCAACGAGGAGATGCCGTTCCGAGGGGAGGAACTCTATGAGATCCTCAAGATGGCGTACGAAGAGCATGCTGGCACTGAAGCAGAACTCGAGGTGATTGCTATCATAGTCTGCGATGCGATCTCATGCGGCACCTGCGCAACTCCCTCGGATGGATGCGAGGTGGTCTTTGCCCTGACTGCTTCGATTGGAGCTTCCCCTGGAGCTGGGGCGGAGATCATCTTTACTGGAAACGCTGGGCTTACATGGGGAGAAACGAGCATCACCACGCTCCCCGCTGGCAGGGACCCGAGCGACTTAGCCTGCGTGGGCGAGAACCTGATCGTCATATCTGCTGATGAAGATTCCCTTCACTACGCGGCGAAGGCAGATATCCTGGAGGGAACGGAGGTCTGGGCCGAAGTCACCGAAGGGTTTGATGCCATTGGTTCGCCCTTAGCCATCATCAGTCTCAGCCCGAGGCATACGTGGATCGTGGGCGAGAATGGCTATGTCTACTTCACCGATGACCCGACGGCAGGCGTAGTCTTGCAGACCGCCGGCAGCGAGACCACCGAGAACTTGCTGGCTATCCATGGCTACGACATCAATAACCTGGTAGCTGTGGGCGTGAACAACGCCATTATAGTCACCCGGAATGGTGGCGATACGTGGACTCCGGCTGCTAACGGCCCCAACGCTGGTGTCAATCTCACCGCTGTCTGGATGCGCGGACCTGATGAATGGTTCGTTGGCTGCGCTGATGGGACGGTGTGGTACACCCTTGATGCCGGGCTGAACTGGACGCAGAAGGTACTCCCCGGTCAGGCAACGATCACGTCCATTGAGGATATCAAGTTCAGCACTCCGACCGTTGGCTGGATCGCCGCAACGGGTACCCCCACAGCAGGGCGGATACTCCGGTCGATAAGCGGTGGCTTCGACTGGTATGTCTCGCCGGAAGGCAACATAACTCTCCCGGCCAATGACCGGATCAATGAGATCGCCATCTGTACGGTCAACCCGAATATCATCTACGCCGGCGGCTTGGCTGACGATGGTGCTGATGGCATAATCCTGAAAGGGGCTTAGAATAAATAACGGAGGATTCTTTTATGCATGAGGTAAAAGACGGCAAAATCACGTTGAGTACCGGTGTGGTATTCAAGATCAAAGATGTCCCGGTGATGGTTCTGGGGGCGATTAAGAGCCGGATGGCTGCCAGTCGCCCCAAGGTCCCGGTCATCTTTATCGAAGACAAGGACAGAGAGGAGCCGAATCCGAATGATCCTGATTACATTGCTGCTGTAGAGGATTGGGAAGCTGAACTGACTGAGGAGATAATTGATGCAATCATTGTGTTAGGTGTTGGTTTGGATTCGGTTCCTGAAGGCATGGATAAGCCGGACGGTGACATCTGGGCTGGGCAGTTGGCGAAGGTCCGAGTAGAGGTCTCTGGTAGTAAAGGCAGTGATGAAAGGCTTTTATCATGGATCAAACTCTACGCCGCTTCCTCAGAGGAGGATATCAATTCTCTGATCATGGCTTGTTCAAAGGGAGCCGGAGTCAGTGAGGAGGATGTGGCCGAATCGGCGACCATGTTTCGGAATCGAGCGGAACGGAGAGCCAATCGAGCTGCATCAAGTAAAGCATAGCGTCAATACGAACATAACCTTCGGGAGGTTTTTACCTTCCCTGGTTCCTTTCTATGAGGAACTGGAGGCGATGAAAGATGCTAACTACAACTTCACTGACTGGAGGCAGCTTGAGTATATGGAAAGGGCGATGCATGTCGCCCATTACCGGTTTACCAAACTGGTAGATCTCCATAAGAATGATGCGGTGACGGATAGGGTTGAAAGGGATCAGAAAAGAATAGCCGCAAAAGGAAAGAGGAAATAGATGGCGCTGAAGGATGTAGGGGTCAAACTCGTCGTTGAGGGCCAGGGTAAATTCAAGACCTCGATGGGTAACGTCGATAGGACGGTTGGTGGCTTGAGAAAGAATATCCTCAAGCACAGTAAAGCTATCGGCGCGGGGATGACGGCTATTGGTGCTTCCATTTTAGGCGTTGGTGCCGTGTCTATCAAAATGTTCGCTGATTTTGAAGCTGGGATGAGGGAAGTCGCGTCCCTGGTCAACCTGAGTAAAGATCAGTTTAACGCTATGAGTAAACAGGTGCGTGAACTTGCACGGACTCTCGGAGTTGATGCTGTTGAATCGACAAAAGCACTTTATCAGACTATCTCCGCTGGCGTGCCGGAGGGGAGTGCTCTTGATTTTTTGGAGATAGCAACGAAGGCAGGAATAGCTGGTATCACGGATACAGCGACCGCAGTTGACGGATTGACTACAGTCATAAACGCCTTCAAGCTACCGTTGGAGGATACTCAGAAAGTCGCCGATGTTATGTTCCAAACAGTAAAGCTGGGTAAAACCACATTCGGAGAATTATCATCTGGCATGGCAATCGTGGCGCCTATCGCTGCTACTTTAGGACTTAAGTTTGAGGATATTGCAGGAGCTGTCGCCACCCTGACGAAACAGGGTGCCCCCACATCGGTGGCGATGACTCAGATCAGAAGTGCTCTAGTTGCCCTGACAAAACCCACTGACGGGATGGTCGTACTCCTTAATAAAATGGGCGTTGGGACTGGTGAGGCTGCCCTGCAAACATTCGGTTTTGCTGGTACGATGGCTCGTCTGAGCGAGGCTGCTGACAATAATAATACAGTTCTTGCGGAAGCTTTTGGTAGGGTTGAGGGACTGAACGCCGTATTAGGAGTCACAGGGCAAAATGCCCAGACAGCCGCTGATGATCTGGAAGCAATGCAGACGGCAACGGAGGGCCTTGGTGCAGCAACTGATGCCTTAAATGAGATAAACAAAGGAACTGCGCGACAATTCGCCCTACTCAAAGCTCAAGTTAAGGACATTGCTATAGAGATAGGGAAAAATCTTAGCGGAGCTTTGAACCCAGTCATTGATCAGGTTGGTAAGATTCTTGCTAGGCTTGGCGATTGGATTAAAAGAAACCCAGAATTGTTCTTGACGATAGTAAAAGT
>CEPX01197600.1_pt1 | contig 19766 bp, 34 predicted proteins | sample 361361 | NCBI WGS metagenome assembly CEPX01 (sample SAMEA2619974, study PRJEB7988) | marine metagenome | biome: marine biome (ENVO:00000447); feature: mesopelagic zone (ENVO:00000213) & marine oxygen minimum zone (ENVO:01000065); material: "saline water (ENVO:00002010), including plankton...
TAACATGCTTAACAGGATGATGCATCTCTTCCTTATTAACACCCAACTTATCTAAAACAAACATCTGCCCAAAAACATTCTTAATAATATCAATAACTTCTTTCTTCTTTGCTTTCCTGATAAAATCAAGGATAAAATCCCCTTCAATATAATTATAAGCAAAATATTCTTTATCTTTAAATAATAATTTAGGGCCAATTCTGGCTTTGTTAAGCTTCTTCAACCAATCTGTTTCATTGCTTATCCTTCCAACAGCTTCACTCTCAGGATTCTTTATTTTAATGGTAACCTTCTTTTTCTTATACAATGCTGTGAACAACAACCCTCTATGGCCTTTTGCTAAATATCTTATATTGCTGAACCTTTTCTCAAGCTTTTTCAGGATATTAGATTTAGACAAAAGATAAACATACAGTTTCTCAAAGAAGAAGCTTTTCTCTTCCAACAACTTTGATTCCAACAGATTCCTATTAATAAACTGCTCAACCTTTTCCTTGTTGGTAAGGGAGGAGAATAACAATAGAACCTTTCCATTAGGCTTTAAATGCTCATTAACTTCCACCAAAAACCTTTCAATAACTTCATACCCTTTCTTTCCCCCATCAAGGGCTTTATCCTTATCCATTTTATCTTCAGGAAGATACGGCGGGTTAAACACAATAAAATCAAACTTACCCTTAACATTCTTAAACAAATCACTCTTAACAAACCTAATCTTCTTATTCTTAGCATTCTTCTTACAATATTTAACAGCTTTCTCATCAATATCAACACCAACAACCTTCTTAGCCTTTTTAGCAGCCTCAACAGCCAATATCCCTGAGCCTGTGCCAATGTCTAACACAAGGCCTTTAGAATATTTACTAACATATTTCTTTAATAAAAGAGAGTCTTCCCTTGGTTTGTAAATCATTTTATAATATACACTCTCTGCAGTCAGCATTTCTGCAAATAGTATTCTTGGTTTTCCATCTCAATGCCCATTTCTTAATATCCTTTATTATCTTAATAAAATCCTCTCCACTTTTTGTTAAAGAGTACTCACACTTTATTGGAAAGATATTTGTATCAATCTTCTTTATTATTAATTCTTCTTTCTCCAGTTCTTTTAATCTTACTGATAAGATTTTAGGAGTTATACCTGGCAAATTATTCTTAAGCTGAGAATATCTCTTCTGTTTTTGTTTACCTCTATATAGCTCTAATAATATAAGCAATGTCCATCTTTTTCCTATAAAATTCGTAGTTTTGTATATTGTGCAATCCTTATCCATAGTATACTTTTGGAAACTAATACCTATTTATATAAGTATCGTTTTACTACCTAATATATAAAAGATATCAAGTGAAACATCACATGGCAACAATAAATGAGCTTGGCGAGATGGCTATAAAAGATGTGATAGAGAAATATCCTAAGATAGGAGAAGTATTGGATAAACATGAAATTGGTTGCACAACTTGTAAGATAGGCATTTGTAAATTTAAAGATGTTGTGAAGATTCATTACTTGCCTAAGGAACAAGAAGAAATAATATTCAATGAAATAGCTAAAATACTAAAACAAACTGGAGGTTGATAAAATGGCAGATATACCATGTGGCTGTCCTGGATCAGCAATGCAGGACTTTAGAGATAAAAAAACAAAAGAAAGTAAAACATCAGCAAGACAGGAATCAGAACTAAAGCAATGGCCTATACAGCTTCATTTGGTTGGACCTGGTGCACCATACTTTGAGAATGCGGATTTGGTAATAACAGCGGATTGCGTGCCATTTGCATATGCAAATTTCCATTCTGATTTCTTAAAAGGAAGGCCAGTTGTTATTGGATGCCCTAAATTAGATGAAACAGAAGATTACGCAGAGAAGATTGGAGAGATAATTAAGGCTGGGAATGTAAAAAGTGTTACTATAATACATATGGAGGTTCCATGCTGTTTTGGATTGCAAAGCATAGTTGAAGAAGCTGTTGAAAAGTCAGGCAAAAAGATTTCTATAAAGCAGGAAATAATTACGGTTTCTGGAGAAAAACAAAATGCCCAATGATGAAGAACATACCAAGTTAAGCAGGCTTAGAACAGGCAAATCTTTTATAGAACTTCATAAATGGATGAATGAGGATTACAAAAATCCTGATATTCATCCTAAAAGGCATGATATTATCAAAATTCCTCAAAATCTGGAGATTGTAAGAGAAAAGTTTGGGAATAAAGCAGTTGAAGAATTTTTGTATCATATAAAAGAAGATTATGAGAAAAATATTGTATATAAGGTATTTAAAACTTTATCAGCAATCAAATGTATGTTTTTTTCATTTAGTTGATTAAGAGGATAAAATGAACCTGACTAATGATTTGGCAGAAGAACATAAGTTAATAAAAAGAATGATTAATGTATTAGAGAATGCTGTAAACAGGCTTGAGAAAGGAGTAACTATGGAACCAGCTTTGTAAGAAATTTTGCAGATAAATTCCATCACGCAAAAGAGGAAGATATTTTATTCAAAGAGATGATTAAGAAAGGCATGCCTGAAAAAGACAGTCCTGTTGAGGCTATGCTCATAGAACATGAACAGGGAAGGGATTTTGTTAAAGGCATTATAAAAGCAAATGAAGAATTTAAAAAAGGCAATAAAAACATTGTGAATGAAATAATCAAAAATGCAAGAGGTTATATAGAATTATTAAGAGAGCACATTGAAAAAGAAGATGATATTTTATATCCTCTTGCAGAGAGAATGTTTACCAAAGATGAAAAGGATAAACAGCTTAATGAATTTAAAAAAGCTGAGTTAAAAAAAGGTGGAAAAGAAACTGTTAGGAAATATAAAGACCTTGTAATAAATCTTGAAAATGTCAAAAAGAAACATAATAAAAATAGATGAAGATAAATGCAACGGCTGCGGCAAATGTATCCCAAACTGTCCTGAAGGAGCTCTCCAAATTATAGACCATAAAGCCAGATTAATCAGCGACTTATTCTGTGACGGCTTAGGAGCTTGCATAGGCCACTGCCCTGAAGGAGCGATAACAATAGAAGAAAGGGAAGCAGAGCCTTACGATGAAAAGAAGACAATGGAAAACATAGTGAAGCATGGAACAAACACAATCAAAGCTCATCTAAAACATCTCAAAGATCATGGGGAAACAAAGCTGCTCAATGAAGCAATAAACTTTCTAAAAGAAAAAAATATAGAAGTACCAATGGAGGAAACTAAGATGGAAGAAGATTTACCCTGCGGCTGTCCAGGAACGCAGATAAGAGAATTAAAACCAAAAACCAATCAACCAGCTTCTGAACAGGAATCAGAGCTAAGACAATGGCCAATACAGTTAAACCTATTGCCTCCATCTGCGCCCTTCTTTCAGGACTCAGACTTGTTAATAGCAGCAGACTGCGTTGGCTTTGCAAACCCAAACCTCCAAAGCCAATTGATCAAAGGAAGATCAATAGCAATAGGATGCCCCAAGCTTGATAATGTAGAAGGGTACAAAGAAAAAATAAAAGGAATTATAGAAATGAATAATCTTAACACAATAACAGTTGCAATAATGGAAGTACCGTGCTGTTATGGTTTGTATAATGTTGTTGAAGAAGCCTTGAATGAATCTGGTAAAAGGATTACATTAAAGAAAATTATTGTTGGGGTTGATGGGAGCGTTAAAGGATAGACTATTACATTTAAACGCAAATATTATATACATATATTGTTCTTAAATCAAACAATGAACCAAAAACAGATAGGCACAATCCTTATCATAGCCGGAATCCTGCTAGCTAGCCTCATATTCTGGATAAAGATCAAGGATGACATTGCTATTAGGCAAATCATCATGCAGCAGGGAGGCTCATGTTACCTTGATGACGGTACATGTCTTCATGAAGACAGGGATTATATAGTTTACATTATAGGTTGGGTTCTTTCAGCTGCCTTAACCATATTAGGAGTCTATTTGATATTCTTTGACAAAACTCAGGAAATCCTAGCAGAGCACCAAGAAAAAGTCTCCTCAGCATTAGAAGAAGCCAAAAAGCAGGAAAAAGATAAAGATGAATTCCATGCATTCCTCAGCAGCTTCAACGAAGATGAGCAAAACATACTAAAATCAACCAAAGAACAGGATGGCATAAAACAATCTACATTAAGATACAGAACAGGCATCTCAAAAAGCACATTATCATTAACTCTTAAATCATTGGAAGAAAGGGATATAATCTCAAGAAAGCCTTCAGGAAAAACCAATGAAGTGTTTTTGAGGAAGAAGTTCTAAAAACATCTCTAAACGTTCCAGGACAATAATTCTCTGCTTCTAAACGTTCCAGCCATTTATTTTTCATTCGAATGATATTAATAAATGTCTTATTATCTCATTAAATGGAGGTTGATAATAATGAAAAACATAACATTAAACGTAAAAGGCATGCACTGCTCAAGCTGTGAAATTCTAATCAAAGATAGTTTGGAAGAAACTGAAGGCATAAGTAATGCAGAGGTTTCACATAAAGACGGAACCGCAGAAGTCAGTTTTGATGAGTCAAAAACAGATGAAGAGTTAATCAAAACAATTATCGCTAAAGAAGGATACAATGTTGAATAAACATGACAAATAACAATATAATCAAGCAGGAATTCATCGCAGAAGGCACAACCTGCGAGAGCTGCGCTGAAATAATAAAAAGACAGGCATTAAAGGTTGATGGTGTTGAAGAAGCAGAGTTTGATTACGCAACAGAAACAGGGTCTGTTATCTTTGATGGAACAAAAACTAATACTGATGATATACTTTACAAAATAGAAGAAAAGGGTTATACATGTTATCTTCTTGATGAAGAGAAATCTAAGAAAAGCAAGAAACCTATTGGCTGGATATTTGCTATTATAGGATTTCTTGTGGCAGGATATTTTATCTTAAGACTGGTTGATGGTATAAATCTGCCCCAAATAAGCCAGAATATGGGATATGGCTTATTGTTTATAGTGGGATTATTAACAGGCTTCCATTGCATAAGCATGTGCGGCGGTTTCGTTGTTTCATATACAGCTAAAAATGCGCAAGAAGGAAAAAGTTCGCATAAATCCCATTTGATGTATGGTATTGGAAAAACTTTATCTTATACACTTATAGGAGCTATTTTCGGCTTAATAGGTTCAATCATAGCCTTTACGCCAATGATGAGAGGAATTGCTGGATTACTTGCAGGTTCATTTCTAATATTATTCGGACTAAAAATGCTGAATATTATTCCAGCCCTAAGAAAGATACAGTTCAAAACACCAAAATTCTTATCAAAGTTTGTTGGCAAAGAGTCTCAGAGACAATCAAGCCCTTTGGTAATAGGGTTATTAAACGGTTTCATGATTGCCTGCGGCCCACTACAAGCCATATATATCATGGCAGCCGGTACAGGCAGCATACTTGAAGGCGCCAAACTCTTATTCGTATTTGGTCTAGGAACTCTTCCAGCCCTGTTAGGATTTGGCTATTTTGCAAGTTACCTTTCAAGCAAGATGACTCATAAAATCCTTAAAGCATCAGGAGCTATTGTGATTATCTTAGGCCTTGTTATGGTTAACAACGGCTTAGTTTTAACAGGCACTGGTTATGACTTTAAGTCTATGGTTGATTATGTTACTGGCGCAAACAGCATAACAGGCAGCACAGTGGGAACAAAATCAGAAAATACACCATTATTAAACAAAGGTTTCCAGGAAATCAGGATGGAGGTTAACAGGTATGGCTGGAAGCCTGATAAATTTGTTTTGAAGAAAGGAGTTCCTGTTAGATGGATAATTGAAGGAAAAGAAATCAATGGATGTAATAACGCTATCCAAGTACCAAAATACGGATTAAACTTTGATATTAAAAGAGGAGAGCAAGTGATAGAATTTACCCCTAAAGAAGAAGGCACAATTAGATGGAGCTGTTGGATGGGCATGATCCCCGGAACTTTTATTGTTAAAGATGATATTGATTTAGGCAATGAAGAAGCTGTTCAAAAAGAGTTGGCTGCTGTGCCTGAACAGCAAAAAGGCTCCTGCGGCGGAAGCTGCGGCAGTCCTACATGCGGAGCTGCAACAGGAGGGGGCTGCGGCTGCGGTGGAAGATAAAAACTAAAAGAGGCATGATAAAAAATGGAACATGAAACCCATAAAGAACATGAGAGAGAGCATGGAACACATAAACCTAAGCATGAGGTTCATCATAGGCATAGGAAAGATAATAAAGTTGGTTTGGATAAGTTATTGATAATAGGTTTTGCAATAAATATTCTCTTGATGCTGTTTGTCTTAACTCAGCTTTCAGGTTTATCAAATAAGATTGAAAGTTTATCGATTTCTGGTTCAGAGATAAAAACCGGTGAAGATACAGCCCCACAGGGGGCGCAGGCACCAACGCCTTCTCCTGAGTCAGAGCCTCAAGCAGACCTATCAGCTATAGCAGATGATGACCCTTCCATAGGACCCGATAATGCCAAAGTAACTGTGGTTGAATTTTCAGATTTTGAATGCTCTTACTGCGGCGCAGCAGCTGGAACTCATGAAGGATTAGTGAGCCAGTTTAAGTCCCGTGACCCAACTTGGGAAGCGCCAGTCCCAAAGCTGAAAGAGCTTGCTGAACAGGGAAAAATAAGGCTTGTGTATAGGGATTTCCCATTAAGATTTCATCAAAACGCACAAAAAGCTTCAGAAGCTGCCGAATGCGCAGACGAGCAAGGCAAATTCTGGGAATATCATGATAAGATTTTTGAGAATCAAGGGAGTATAGATGTTGCTTCCTTAAAAAAATACGCTTCTGACCTCGGCCTTAATACAGCTAAGTTCAATGAGTGCCTTGACTCAGGGAAAATGGCTGATGAGGTTACAAAAGACCTTAATGATGGCGCTAAACTAGGAGTGAGCGGAACACCAGCATTCTTTATTAATGGAAAATTGATTTCAGGAGCGCAGTCGTTTTCAGCATTTAAGTCTATAATTGACCAGGAATTAGCAAAATGATTTTAGGAAAATTAATTTTTTATTTTTTAGGGATTTTTATGGTTTTGTTAGTAATTAATGGGTGTTCAGGTCAAGGTAAATATGATGATTTTGCCCAATGCCTGACAGAGAAAGGAGTGAAGATGTATGGAACAGAATGGTGCAGCCATTGCCAAAATCAAAAGAAAGCTTTTGGCAAGTCTTTTGGATATGTTGACTTTGTTGACTGCGATGTTGATAAAAACGAGTGCTTAGCAGCCGGGGTAACAAGCTACCCTACCTGGAGAATAGATGGGACTAATTATCGCGGTGAGCAACATTTTCCCAGATTAGCCCAATTATCAGGGTGCAGTACTTAAAATAAAGATTAATTGGATGAAAATTAAGAATGAAAAAAATAATTACAGAAGTCTTATTGGTTATGATTTTAGGGGTCTTTTTGGCGGGTTGCACTTCAAGCACAAAAACACCCACAGGAAGCGCTGTTGTTAGTGATGATTATATAAGGATCTCTCTCTGAGGTATCATCAAAAATGGAGAAATATTCTTTTGATGCTGGAGGTGTAAGAGTAAAGTATTTTGTTGTAAAAGGCACAGACGGCAATGTAAGGACAGCCTTTGATGCCTGTGATGTCTGCGGTGGTTCGCAAGGATACTCTCAAAGGGGTAGTGATGTAGTATGCAACAAATGCAGCAGAAACTTTAAGATTAATGCTTTGGGCAGTGAAAACCTTGGTGGTGGCTGCTGGCCATCCTTTTTAGAGCATAAGATTGAGGGAAATAATGTGTTAATAAAGAAATCTGACATAGTGGCAGGAGCTTTTAGGTTTAGATGAAAGCATTAATATAATTAATAGTAAATAAAATAGTCTAATCTATCCAAAAAATGAAAACAACAAACCTCCAAATAACCGGGATGCACTGCGCAAGCTGCGCGACTATAATCAATAAATCTTTAACAAAAGCAAAAGGCGTAAAAGAATCTAATGTAAACTTCTCCACAAACAAGGCAACTGTGCTTTTTGATGAAACGCAGCTTTCAGAAGAAGTTATAATGAAAATAATTGAGGATAAAGGCTATAAAGCCATGCTTAGCACAGGAAAAGATGATTTTAAAAAACAGGAACTTATGCAAAAAGAGGAAATCAAAGGTCTAAGAAACAAATTCATTCTAAGCCTTATTTTTGCTATTCCAGCTTTTATTATTGGCATGGTATTCATGTGGCTTGACATAATGGTTCCATACCAGGATTATATTCTTTGGTTCTTAGCAACACCTATCCAGTTCTATGTTGGCTGGCAGTTTTATAAGGGAACATGGGCTGCTTTAAAGAACAAGACTGCTAACATGGATTCGCTTGTTGCTCTTGGCACAAGCGCAGCTTACTTATTCAGCGTCTATGCAGTGTTATTTAAGCCGGAACTTGGCCAGTATTTTGAGACATCTGCAATTCTCATAACCTTAGTCATAATGGGTAAGCTCCTTGAAGCCATAGCAAAAGGGAAAACCTCTGAAGCAATCAAAAAGCTTATGGGCTTATCCCCCAAAACAGCAACAGTAATAAGAAAGGGAAAAGAGATTAAGATAAAGATTGACGATGTTGTTGAAGGAGATATAATCATAGTCAAACCAGGAGAAAAAATTCCAGTGGATGGAAATATAGTAGAAGGCATTTCATCTGTTGATGAAAGCATGATTACCGGGGAAAGCATGCCGGTTGAAAAGAAGAAAGGTGACATAGTAACAGGAGCTACAATCAACAAGCACGGCAGCTTCAGGTTCAAGGCAACAAAAGTTGGAGAAAATACAACATTGTCAAGAATTGTTAAATTAATTGAAGAAGCCCAAGGAAAAAAGGCTCCAATACAAAGATTTGCTGACGTTGTATCCTCATATTTTGTTCCTGTTGTGATAGGCATATCAATTATAACTTTTTTAACCTGGTACTTTGGATTTGGCAAAGAGATTCAGTTTGCTTTGATAACCTCAGTAGCAGTCCTTGTTATTGCATGCCCATGCTCTTTAGGTCTTGCAACCCCAACAGCAATCATGGTAGGAACAGGCAAAGGCGCTAAAAAAGGAATCCTTATCAAAGGCGGAGATGCCCTTGAGACAGCTCACAAGCTAAGTTCCATCATCTTTGACAAGACAGGAACAATAACAAAAGGCGTTCCAGAAGTAACAGACATAATGCCAATAAACATAGGCTCTGAAAATAAATTACTTCAACTGGCAGCAAGCATAGAAAAAAACTCTGAGCATCCTTTGGCAGAAGCTATTGTAAACAAAGCAAAACAGGAAAAGCTGGCTCTTAAAGAGCCTAAAGCTTTCAAGGCAATACCTGGCCATGGCATAAAAGCAAAACTGAACAGGATCCAATACTACTTTGGCAATGCGAAACTTATGGCTGATAATAAGATTAATATTAAGAAGTTAAAAGCCAAGATAGAAAGCCTTGAAGAACAGGGAAAGACTGTTATGGTTATCTCAGACAAGAAAAAAGTTCAGGGTATTATAGCTGTTGCAGATACCATCAAGGAAACATCAAAAACTGCTGTTAACAAGCTGCAGGATATGAAAATCTTTGTTTATATGATAACAGGCGATAATAAAAGAACCGCTAATGCAATCGCTAAACAAGCTGGAATAAACCATGTGTTTGCAGAAGTTTTACCAGAGGATAAAGCTAATTATGTAAAGAAGCTTCAGAAAAAAGGAAAGGTTGCGATGGTGGGGGATGGAATTAACGATGCTCCTGCATTGGCTCAGGCTGATATTGGAATTGCCATGGGTTCAGGCACAGATGTTGCCATGGAAACAGGCAACATAGTGTTAATGAGAAACGATCTTTTAGATGTGCCAAGGTCTATCAAACTAAGCAAATTAACAATGTCAAAGATAAGGCAGAACATGTTCTGGGCATTGTTTTATAACACTTTAGGCATACCACTCGCTGCAGGAGTGCTTTACCCTTTCACAGGCTGGCTCCTTTCCCCTATTATAGCGGGAGCAGCAATGGCAATGAGCAGCGTGAGTGTTGTAAGCAACTCTTTGCTGCTCAAGTATAAGAAGTTATAATCCCTATCCTTCTCTCACTTAATCCACTGAAAAATAGAATATGCGCACAAAAAGATAGATTAGGTACAACACTATCAAATAAACTCCTCCTCCTTTTCCTAACTTTCCTTTTGTTCTAATCAGGTATAATAACAACAAAGCAGCCGTTATAGTTTCCATTGGTAAGTCCCAATATATCAATGGCCTTGGCACCCAATATGTGGAGATAAGCGCTCCTCCTCCGATAGCCACCAAAGGATTGGTTATATTGCTTCCAATCAATGTCCCTAATGACAATCCTGTTGCCTTTTGCCGTAGTCCAGATATTGCCGTAAATAGCTCAGGCGATGCTGATGCAACACCAAGGCTTATTACACCTATCAAAGAACCCCCTAATCCAGTAATCAACACAATATGCTGTGTTGCTGATAACAAGAAATGGGCGCTTACCAATATTAAAACAATGCAAGCTATTGAGATCATGATATTCTTTGCTAGATTAATCTCTTTAACTTTCTTGAGTTTTTTGTGACTAGCGTCTTCCTTCCGGTAGAGAAAGACTATATATCCAATAAACGTTGCAAAAAGGATAAACCCATCAGCTCTGGACAATATCCCATCCCATGTAAGACTAAAGTCATCAGCGTAGTGCCTATCATAGGCAGATAAGCTGTTAATAGAAAATCTTTCTTGAAAACCAAACCTCCTGTCAATAATACAACTATACCCAACACAAGAGTTTGTTGGATAACATCTGAGCCAATATTTGCGCCAAGCACAGTTGCTGAAGCAATCTCGTATTGTAAGGAACCTGAAAGAATATTAAATGAAGCAATCAAATGCGCAAAAATCTCCGGGAAACTTGTAGCTATTGAGAAAATAACCAATCCACCAAAAGTCATTGAATATCCATAATGACGGAGTAACCTTAATATCTTCTTTACTGCTATGTTAGCACTACCCATTAATATGAGTGTAGCGGCTATTCCTATAACGATTGGTGTAATTATCCCGTCAATTGCCATAGTTTATTAATTAAGATAAAAAGTATAAAAATTTATCTTATTTTTTCCCTTTCTTTGGCTTAGGCTTTTCTGCGCCAGGATTGCATACTTTGCAAGTACAGCCTTCTGCAAGCTTCTTGTTCAGCACAGGGCAGGTTACAAAAGCTACTGACATCAGTATAGTCAGCCATAATGCATTTACCAAGGCATTGCTTACATTCAATAAGCTAAGCAATAAAGCAAAGAAACCCCATGTTGCTACTCCAGATATAGCACAAAAACCACCGCATTTACACATTTTTTCACCTCTTTTTTTCAATTTAGTTCTATACAAATGACCAGTTTAAAAATATTATCATCAAAGTATACAGCACAACGCCAATTATGAAAGATAATGGCTCTCCTTTTTCGCTGGGAGGAATGGAATGCCTTATGACTGTAAACAATAGTATTCCTATAACAGTGCCCAATAATATATTATCTATCATTATGGTTATGTTCACAAAGCTTGCGAACAACACACCTAATAATGTAGATATTGATAATATAAACCTGATACTCTTAAATTTGGTTTTGTCCACAGGTAGTGTGCTTACTGCAGTATAAAGCAATATAGGAATAAAGAATAATGTTCCTTTCATCACACCCTGCTCAACAAAGTTCACTATGATTATTCCAACAATGAAATGATAAATAAAAGATATCACAGAGTCTTCAATGGCTAAATCTCTTATTAACTTATTTTTGGGGGCATGCTGATATATGTATCTTTCAACAAGATGAAACAGTATAAACCCAAAAAGCACGAATATGAACAGGAATTTGCTTATCTGCACAGCCCCTTCGCTAAACTGCGGAAATAAATCAAGAAATATATAGGTTATAGAGATTCCAGCCGAGAATGAAATGATATGGTTATAATAATGCGCTTTCTCTGAAAGAAGATGCCCGCTAAGGTAATGGACAATTCCCATTATTAATCCAAAGATTATTGCTATCATTTTTTCCTTTGCCTTTTTAGGATAAGGAACTTTCTGAAGTTATTTGTTTATTAAATTTTTGTTTTGACGTATTTTCCCTAACGATAAGCTTATTAAGCATTTATGTTCCATCAATTTAATGAATACAAACAGAGCAAAAATAACAGCAGCCTTTGGAACCATCTTGGCTTTTCTTGGGGGAATAGGCGCATATGCAAGTTCTATCGGCTTATGCGCTTGTACTTTAGCGCCGATATTCTCATTTGTAGGCATAATCTCAATAATAGTAAGCTTTTTATCAGAAAATAAACTATTCTTTTTAGTAACAGGCATTATTCTTTTAATAATTAGCTTTATATTTTATAAGAAAAAGAAAGTATGCAGGATACATAAAAAAGCCAAAAGAAAGTAAAATTTAGAACTCTTCACCACAATTCCTGCAATCCTGGTTGCAGCTGGTTTGTTTCTTGTTCTCGTAATCAATATTCAAAGGCAGCACAAGGTCCTTTGCAGTTGATATCACTATGTTCATTTCAACATCTTTAACCTTGGGGTTGCCTCTGAGATGGTGGTTGACAATACCTTCTAATCTTTTTAGGTCAGTTCCCATGAATAACAGGCAGAGGTTATGCCTTCCTGATGTTACCAATGCATTAACAAAGAAAGGACAATCCTTAAATTCTTCCACTATTGCGTTTGTATCAGTTGAGTTTACATCAATCTTTGCAAGATGAAGGTCAACAACCTTGAAATTCACGCCATTAATATTATAAAGAATTCCTTTATGCTGAAGCTTCCTTATCCTTGCCCCCACAGAAGGCTGGCTCAGCTTGATTCTTTTGGCAACCTCTTCCTGCGAAACATGCGGGTTCTTGGAAATCATTGATAAGATAACATTGTCCCTGTCATCTAAGCCTAATTTCTCATTAAATCTTGTCTTTTTCCTGAACTCTTCAATATTAGTAAAAGTTTTTTCTGTTTCCATTATAAAATAAAAATATAAGGCATATAATATTTAAATTTTCCCTTTTAACTAAAGGAATGTAATCATTTATTCTTATTTCTTAAAGTGATTAGATTTATATATTTTTCAGATTAAACAGCATTAACAACAAAAAAGGTGAGAAAGATGCAACAAAAGAAACCAATAACAAAAAACATATCCATTGGAGATCTGGTAAAAGAGCATCCAGAGTCAGTACAGATAATGATGGAGCATGGAATGAACTGCGTTGGATGTCATATTGCATCTGATGAAACCTTGGAGCAAGGAGCAGAAAGCCATGCGGTTGATACTGACAATCTCGTAAACGAGCTTAACATCAAAATCTTACGGTCAAGGAGGTGATAATATGAAGCAAAAAATCATGTGCCAGAAAGGAAGATGCTATGAAGAAGATACATTAGAAACCCAATTTGACAGCTTGTTCGACGATTCGAACATTGTCGAGCAGATACAGCATGATATAATGAACTATATGATGAAATGAGATTTCTAAAGAAAACTGCCCCAGGTTTTACCCCTCTTTTTTCCTGGGGCAGTTTATCATAGCTGATTAAATAAAAAATTTTTTAAACTATTACTCCCCTAATTTCTTTAGGAGGTAATAAAGATGGCAAAAGTAAAAGTATACAGCACACCAACATGCCCATTTTGCATTAAAGCAAAAGAATTCCTGAAAGAGCATAACATTGAGTTTGAAGATATTGATGTAAGCAATAATCAGGAAGCTAGCAAAGAAATGGTAGATAAGTCAGGCCAGATGGGTGTTCCGGTAATTGATATCGATGGAGAAATCATTATAGGATTTGATGTTGAGAGGATTGGGAAAGCCTTAAAATTGGGTTAATCAAATGAAACAAGAAAAAGGATTCTTCAAAGACTTGAACGAAATGATGGAGTTCCCTAGAGAGGGTGTATTTAGCAAGGTTTTGGCTAAATCTGATAGATTTAACTATACTTTGATGTGCTTAGCGAAAGGCTCAGATATAGATGAGCACACTTCTACCAAAAATGGTTGTGTGCAGGTATTAAAAGGCAAAGGTATTTTTAGGTTATTTGATAAAGACATTTCAATGGAGCCAGGTATTTTTATCTTCATGCCAAAAGATGCTCCTCATTCATTAAAAGCCGAAGAAGATTTGGCTATATTGCTTTGTTTGAATAAATAAAAAAATGAAATCCTGCCCTAAATGCAAATCAAAGAAGATTAAGCTGGTGGATTACACAGGCATCAAATGTGTTGTCTGCGAAGAATGCGGCTATGATGAAAGAGATGTTTATGAGGAAACTCCTGATGAAAGAACATCTCAAAAGGCTAAGGGTAACTACACTCCTTACAGGACTGGAGGGAAATACAGATCATCGAAGATAAAAAATAAATAGGGGATTGGTTTATAATAAAAAAAGAGGCAGTTAAGTTGTATGACACAATAATAATCGGCGCAGGCATATCTGGCTTGACAGCTGCAATCTATGCTGCAAGGAAGAGGATGAATTATAGGATTATTTCTTCTGACTTTGGCGGCCAGTTCATGGTAAGCGGTGAGGTTCTGAATTATCCGGGCATTGTTAAGACAACCGGTGCTGCTTTTAGTTCTGTGATGGAAAAACAGATGAAATTCAATAATGTTAAGGTCTCCATGGAAACAGTTAAGGGAATAAAAAGGCAGGGCTCGAACTTTAAGGTTATCACTGATAAGAATAAGTATGGCACAAGAACAGCTATCATAGCAACTGGCTCAAAGCCAAGAAAGCTTAATGTTCCAGGCGAAGAGGAGTTTGCAAGGAAAGGGGTAACCTATTGCTCAATATGCGATGGTCCATTATTTGCAGGAAAAGATGTTGCGGTTATTGGCGGTGGGGATGCAGCTTTGGAAGCAGTTGACTTTCTGAAAGATATTGTCTCAAAGATTTACCTTGTTGTTCTTGAAGATAAGTTTAAAGCTCATGAGTATTTACAGGAAAGAGTAAAGAAGAACCCCAAGGTTGAAGCGCTATTTAATGCAAAGGGCTCAGAGATACTTGGAAATAAGTTTGTTTCCGGCATAAGGTATGAGCAGGATGGAGAGGAAAAAAAGCTTAATGTCCTGGGCATTATAATAGAGATTGGGAGGATGCCTAATACTGAGTCCTTCAATAAGATTGTAAAGCTTGATGAACATAAACATATCGTGATAGACTGCCAGGGTCATACTAATGTTCCCGGAATCTTTGCAGCAGGCGACTGCGCTTCAGGCCATGAGTATCAATATGTGATTGCAGCAGGCCAGGGCTGCATGGCTTTGATCAAGGCTGCAAGGTATTTAGCTTCAAAGAAGGGGGATTAAAAATGACAAAAGAGAATGAAATATATAAATGTGAAGTCTGTGGAAACATAGTTTCTGTAGTATATTCTGGTGGAGGAACATTAGTATGTTGTGGTAAGGACATGATATTACTTAAAGAAAAAACCAAAGAACAGGAAGGCGATGAAAAACATGTTCCAGTCATTGAGATAAATGGAAACAATGTGAAAGTAAAAGTCAGCACAGTAGAGCATCCAATGGAAGAAAAGCATTATATTACCTTAATCCAGCTGATCAAAGATGAAAAAACCATCGAAAGCAGAAAGCTTTACCCTGGAGAAAAGCCAGAAGCAGAGTTCTGCCTTGAAAACACAGAAGGTATAACCGCAAGAGAACTTTGCAACATGCACGGCTTATGGACCAGTTAATTATTTTTTAATCTTTTTTTATAATGAACCCACACAGCTGAAAACACAAAGAACATCACCAATACAATCCAGCCAACCCTTGGCCCGCCCTGCATCATTGTCAATATTATAGCGAATATAGCGCTAAAAGACCACAAGATTTTCAATGTCAATAATGAACTAAAGGTTTCAACCCCAGCCTTATGCGCTGCAAGCGAAACACCGCCTATTCCGATCAAAGCAGCCCCCGCAAGCCTTGCTGTAAAAGGCTCAACAATGCTAAATCCCAATAACTTAAGAAACCAGACAGGACTTATAATCAAAGGGATTGCAAACAGCATATCAACGGCAAAATGCACTAAAAACCATATCCTCAGAGACTGCGGTACCTTTTGTTTCATAATACAAAAATACCATAGCTAATTAATAAATATTGCTAAAAAGATGAAACTAAGATATTTTGTATTAAGCAGCATACCTCTCTCTCTTTTACTCATTGGTTGCGCTCAAGAACAACCAATACCAAAAACTAATGAGGTGGAAAAAATGCCAGAACTAAAACTAACAAGCCCGGCTTTTGAAGATAACGGGAATATACCAAGCAAATATACCTGCCAAGGGGATGGTATAAACCCCCCATTAAATATTGAAGGAATCCCTGAGAATGCGGAAAGCTTGATATTGATGATGGATGATCCTGATGCACCTGCTGGCACATGGGGCCATTGGATAGTTTTTAACATACCTAAGGTATCAAATATAGATGAGAACTCTGTTCCAGACGGAGCTGTTCAGGGAAAGAACAGTTGGGGTAACAACAACTATGGAGGCCCTTGCCCGCCGTCAGGAACGCATAGGTATATGTTTAAGCTATATGCTCTTGACACAAAGCTTGAACTGGATGAAAGCTCTGATAAAAAAGGTGTTGAGAGTGCAATGCAGGGGCATATACTTGCAGAAACAAGGCTTGTTGGGTTGTATAGTAAAGGATAATTGGTTTTACCCTTCTTTTCTGTACCTTTTTAAGCGAAAGACATTTATATCCACTTAAAACTCTAAATAGTTTATCGATGGGTAAAATGATAAAATATGATGAATTCGGACCAGAGAAAATATTAAGCGTTTATAATCCTAAATCAGGTATGAAAGGTTTTGTTGTGATTGATAACACTAAATTAGGGCCTGGAAAAGGTGGCATAAGGATGACGCCTGATGTTACTGAGGTAGAGGTTTCCAGGCTTGCAAGGGCAATGACATGGAAATGCGCATTAGCAGACCTGCCTTTTGGAGGAGCTAAGTCAGGCATTGTAGCAAACAGCAAAGAGCTTTCCCCTGAAAAAAAGGAAGAAATAGTAAAACATTTCTCTGAAGCATTGAAGGTAGTATGTCCTGAACTGTATGTTGCAGCCCCTGACATAAACATAGCAGAAAAAGAGATGGAATGGTTCTCTAAAGCAAATGGAAATAATAAATCCTGCACAGGAAAGCCAGCATCAATGGGCGGTCTGCCACATGAATTAGGCAGCACAGGTTTTGGAGTATTCCATGCAACCAAAGTAGCTGCAGAACATGCAAAGATTGAACTGAAAAATGCCAGCGTTGCAATAGAAGGCTTTGGCAATGTTGGCTGGTTTGCAGCAAAGTTTCTTTCAGAAGAAGGAGCTAAGCTTGTTGCAGTATCTGACAGCAAAGGTGTTATTTTTAATGAGCAGGGCATTGATTTTAATGAATTGGATAAAATAAAAAAGGAAACAGGTTCAGTGGTTAATTATAAGCCGGGAGAACAGGCTGATAATATACTTGATGTAAAAGCAGATATCTTAATCACAGCTGCAATACCTGACCTTATCAAAGGAGAGGATGTTGACAAGCTAAGCTTCAAACTCATTGTAGCAGGCAGCAACATACCTATGACTGCTGAAACAGAAGAGCTCTGCCATAAGAAAGGCATCCTTGTAGTGCCTGACTTTGTTGCCAATGCAGGCGGCGTAATAAGCTCTTATGTTGAGTATATAGAAGGAAACGAGAAGGATATGTTTAAGATGGTGGAAGAGAAGATAACTAAGAATACCAAACAAGTATTAGAAGATGCAAAAAGCAAAGATATTCCTCCAAGGGAATCTGCTATGGAGATAGCAAAGGAAAGAATAAGAGGTAAATGAAAATGAGTAAAACTGAAGAAAATCTAAAAACTGCTTTTGCAGGAGAGAGCCAGGCAAGAAATAAATATGATTATTTTGCAAAGGTTGCAAGAAAGCAAGGCTTACATTATATTGCAAAGATCTTTGAAGAAACTGCATTAAACGAGATGCAGCATGCAAAGGATGAATTTAAGTTATTAAAAGGAATAGGAGATACAAAAGCAAACCTAAAAGCTGCTATCGAAGGAGAACATTATGAAAATACAGAGATGTATCCTGGTTTTGAGAAAGAAGCGAACAAAGAAGGAAACAAAGAAGCAGCAATATTGTTCAGGCAGATTTCAAAGGTTGAAGAGCAGCATGAAAAACGATATAAAAAGCTTTTAGAAATGGTTGAAAAGGAAACAATGTTCAAAAGAGATAAACCAATCAGATGGAAATGCAGCAAATGCGGTTATATCTATGAAGGAACAGAGCCACCAGAAAAATGTCCATCATGTAAACATGAAAGGGAATATTATGAACCTGAATGTCTTTGCTTTGATGAAGAATGTGAATGTTGTAATCCATAGAATGGGATGAGAAAAATGGTAAAATTATGGAGATGCGAAATCTGCGGAGACCCTTATATTGGAGATGGGGCTCCAACAAACTGCCAGTTCTGCTGCGCTAAACAGAAGTATATGAAAGAGATTAAGGAAGCAGATGTTAATTTTGATGTTGAACTCAATGAAAAAGATAAGGCTAATGTGGGAAAGGCCTTGCAGGTTGAGATAAGCAATGCAGCTTTTTATTTTTGCGTAGCTAAGGAGACTGATGATGAAGAAGGGCAGAAGCTGTTTAAGGCTTTAGGCAAGGTAGAGGCTGAGCATGCAAGCGTCTGGAAGAAGATATTGAAGCTGGACAGTATTGCGGAAGGCAATGATAAATGCCATAAGAGCAATAAGGAGAATCTTGAGGAATCGCATACAAGAGAGACAAAGGCGAGTGAGTTTTATAAGGAAGCTGCCGGAGAATCAGAGAACTCAAGAGTGAAGCAGATATTTGAGGCTTTTGTTGAGGTTGAAGAGGATCATCTCGAGCTTTCTGAGCAAAGGTTAGAATAAATGACTTGCAGATTCCTGGGAAGAATGACTGAATCAAATCAACATATCACTTCTTGTCCTGATTCGTAATAGGATTCTTTCCTTTCTGTTTTTTCTTTCCTATTGTGGTATGTTCTGAATATGATTTGTTGTCTGCGGTAGTATTCAACAGGATTGACTGCACCCTCCTGGATAGGAGGGATTGCGCTTAACTGTTCTTTGATTCTTTCATACCTTCTCCTTAATTCTTCAGTTCTTCTTGCTCTTTCAACTTCTTTTTCTTCTTTTATTCTGTCGGTGATACTTTTACTAGCACCCACGCTAGGGCCTTGAATAGCGATTTCATGCACCCTTGTGCTTATCCATTGCACAGGACTAACCAGAGCAGTCAGCTCAGTTGACATATAAACTATAATGATAGGATTAATATATACAGCTTTCTGTTTTTTAGATAAATTTATTTTAAAACGTATACTTCTGATAAGATAATGAAAAGATTATTAGAATCTGTTGAAAACCTGAAGAAAGGTAAAGTAAGGGAATTAGTAGATTCAAGAATAAGAGAATTCAAACAAAAAGGCGAAAAAACAATCAATGAACTCTTTAGCGAGCTCTGTTTTTGTATTCTCACAGCAAACTCAACAGCTGAGAGATGCATAGCTGTGCAGGACAAGATAAAAGATGGTTTCTTGAAACTAAAAGAAGAACAGCTTGCAGATAATCTTAAAAAACACAGCTGCAGGTTTCATACTAAGAGAGCCTCTTATATCATTGAGGCAAGGAAGCATCTGGAAGAGCTAAGCAAGATAATAGAACAAGACAGCC
>CEPX01178948.1_pt1 | contig 19743 bp, 28 predicted proteins | sample 361361 | NCBI WGS metagenome assembly CEPX01 (sample SAMEA2619974, study PRJEB7988) | marine metagenome | biome: marine biome (ENVO:00000447); feature: mesopelagic zone (ENVO:00000213) & marine oxygen minimum zone (ENVO:01000065); material: "saline water (ENVO:00002010), including plankton...
GAACTGCATAGAGTCGGGGCTCAACAATATACTGGTGTATCGTATACAGATAGAGCAGAACTTTCAGCGAGTGCGTTGGTATCCACATCAGGTGCATAGAGTATTCCCGAAGGGGAGCACAGAGAAAGTAGGGAATACCTCTAATAAACACAGGGAGGTGGGATGCTATGCGCCCTCGGTATACGGTTTCCTATGGGACTGTGCTAGTACATGTAGAGATAACCTAGTCACTCGCATAGCTCAGCAGCGAGAGCTATTCGGAGAGCACTCTGAGGGGCTGCTTTGCTCTAAGCATTTTGCTGAGCCGCCAGTTCCTCTGAAACGTATAAGGGGAGTCCTTGACGAGCCACACTGGAAATGGGCCTGGACGCCCTTGGAGATCCCCGAGATATTACTGGATGTGATCGGGCTTACCAAGTACGAGGTACAATTATGACCGTAGACTTCATCACGTTCTGTTGCCCCAAGGACTGGGAGAGACTATACGCCGGCTTGGGTGACATAGTACGATCGCACAAGTATGAGTTTGACCATATCTATGTGCTTCGCCAGCATCTGGCGCCGGAGGATATAGCCCCCATCGAAGCTCTGGAGATGGCCGAGATAGATGAGATAGATGTGGACGACGATATCATAGGCAAGTACATTTCTCTTCCTGACGAGCAAGCAGAAAAGTTCACCGGGCCGCCGAACAGAGCTCATTATTGGAAGAATCATTGCATGAACCACCTAACAGGGATGGAGGTATCAGATGCTGACTACATAGTGTTCCAGGATGCGGATTGCACCATCATATCTGAGAAAGAAGTGTCTTGGGTTACAGACGCGATTAAGGTGATGAAGAAGTGGCCGCAAGCCATAATGGCTACTCCTAACTGGGGCGGCTTTGATGGGACAGTGTTTGCAGACGATAAGGCGTGTTTCGTGGAGACGGTATCCCAGCAGATCTTTCTTATCAAGCGCTCAGCAATGCTAGCGGTAGACTGGGCAATACCTTGGGACTGGGAGTATCTGGCGCCATACGGCCCGATGCAAGAGTTCTACTATATGCTAGAGGGGAGGCTATGGAGATGGATGCACAAGCAAAGCATGGTACGTGCAGTACTGAGAGACCATCGGTATTGGCACCACCAGTGGTAAACCCCAAAGTCTTACTGCTGGGCTCTACAGGGCTCTTGGGTGGTTACATAGCAGAGACAACGCCAGAGGGCTACGCGCTCTTCTGCACTCACTATGCTCATTCTCGCCAAGGCAGTTTCACGCTAGATATTACTGAGCATGATAGTTTAGAAACTGTTTTCACTGAGATTCAGCCAGATATAGTGATAAACGCAGCCACAGTCGGAGCGGTAGATCAAGTCGAGAACTGGCCCTGGGATGGATTTAAGGTCAACACCGAATCAGTAATAGATATTGTTGAGCTTGCCAGGGCCTACGATGTTAAGCAGTTAGTGCACGTATCATCCAATGCTGTGTTCAATGGCAGGAATCCTCCGTATGCAGAAGGCGCTACTCTTTCGCCCATTAATGAGTATGGTAGGCAGAAAGCAGCGGCTGATAATGCTATTCCCTTAGAGCTAGGATGGGCTATCGTCCGCCCTATCCTCATGTATGGCTGGCCCACGACTGGGCGCCAAAACATTGCCACGCTATGCCTCAAGGCTTTGCGGGCGATGAGGGTGTTCAAGGCCGCAAAGGATGTAGTTTCACAGCCATTGTATGCCAAAGACTGTGCCCAGTTTATTTGGAAGGTTGTCAAGGAGAGCCTGGGTGGTCTCTATCACATCGCTGGCCCTCGGCCTATGACGATATACGAGTTTGCACAGGCCGTTGCTATAGCGTTTGGCTATGCTCCCAGTATGATAGAGGCTGTGTTTTCTTTCGAGCTTGAGCTTTCAGCCATGAGGCCAAGGGATACAGCATTCTGCCTTGATAAGCTATACGGCACAGGGTTTAGAACTGTTGCTCTCGAGGAGGGGCTAGCGCAAATGAGAGAAGAGGCGTGGAAATACATCTGAGGCGTTCTGGTGGATAAGGCTGAAGTTCTCCGTAGTATCCCCGGCGTGCTTAGTACTTATCTCCAAGGGATGGGGCTAAAGGCGCAGGGAGGCCCTACTGGTGATCCAATGCTCGATGGGTTTTTTGACAAAGATCCCTCGCGGGTATATTACCGACTTGCTTACCATCTGGCAAAGGAGCTGAAGCCCACATGTTCTGTAGAATTAGGAACAGAGTGTGGGTACTTTGCTGCTCACCTTGCAGCTGGGAATCCAGACGGAATGGTGTGGGCTGTTGACCCAGATGCCAAGGATATTTTCCACATCCAGCATCGTTTCTCAAATATTGTTCTTCTGGAGGGTACCTCTATTGACCCTACCGTACTCGCTAAGTTTGAGGAAAAGTCGGTAGATCTACTCTTTATAGATAGTCTCCATGTTGCACAATACACTCTATGGGAAACAGCGTTGTGGAGCCCTAAGATGAAGAGAGGTGGGGTCATACTCTATGACGATGTTCTACATGATGAAATGAGGGGGGTTCTTTACCAGTTGCCTTTTAGGGAAAAAGGGTTACTACCTAAGATGCACCCCTCTGGGCTTGGGTATGCAGTAGTACGTTAGAGAAGGAGTAAGATGAACGTCTCAGCTACGACCTTTATAAGAAACGCTTTCCAGGGTGGGTTCCCAGTCTTTGAGAGTATGGCTACTATGTTAGCTCTCCCGATCGAGGAGTTCGTGATAGTAGACATGGGGAGCAATGACGGGACGCTAGAGTACTTAACGGAGATGGCCTTGTACAACCCCCGTATCCGGCTCGAGGTAGAGCTGTGGTCTAAGATAGACGCCTCAGCATTCGCGGATATTGCCAATAGGTGTGTAGAGCTGTGCGAGACTGATAGCGTGCTTTTCTACCAAGCTGACGAGGTATGGCATCAGACTCTACTTCCTATGATCGAGGTAAGGTGGGTGGCAGAGGAGTACGACCTGTCCTTTTGGAGGATCCAGCTCAAGCGAAACTTTCAAGAGATCAAGTGGTGGCCCCACCTGGTACATAGGTGTATTCGCAAGGGAGAGAGCACCTATGTGGGGGACGGAATGAACACTGACCGTACCTGGGACGCGAAGCTGTGTAGTGACTACCATGGTGGCTGGATGCAGAGGTGGTATACAGACTTTGTGGCCTGCCCGGAGAAACTACCGTGGGATAACTTCGTGTTTGACATTCATGCGTCTTTCGACCTGAACATGATTGGCTGGCGCAAGCTCCATGCCCCGTTCTGGAGAGAGTCAGAAGACGTGATAGAGGGAATGGGCAAGAGTGCTTGGATAGCAGGGTTGGCTGATCCTGTCCTAAAAGCTAAGACCGCGCCCTTCTCTCTGCCCAATGTGCTCAAGGGTTGTGTGGGGATGGGGAAGTACGAACTGCGCGACAAGTTGGCGGAAGCCCTAATAGAAGACGAGGTACAGGAGGTAATACATGGCGATGCGCTTCTCCCTTAAAGGGATATCAAGTCTTATAGAGGAATCGTTGGGTGAGCCGGATACGGGAGACGAGTGGCTAGAAACTCGGTACCAAGAGGACACTCCCATCATAGGACACACTAATCCTTACTACAAGGCATTCTACCTGATAGCTAAGAAATATAAGCCTAAACTCACTGTAGAGCTGGGATCCTGGAGAGCTACAGCGGCCGCACATATTGCAGCAGGATACCCAAGTGGGCAAGTTGTTACAATAGATATACACCGAGAAGACCAGATAGCTCAGCAGAAGACCATAAGGGCTGCTCTGCACTATCCGAATCTAGTGTATATCAATCAGTGGTCGTGGGATGCTGCTGAGGAGGTCGCAAGCTATGGGCCGATAGATATACTTTTTATGGATGCTTGGCACAGAAGGGACTATCTTGAGAGAGAATGGAGACTGTATGAGCCTCTCTTGAATACTAAGGCTCTAGTCATCATGGATGGCTTGAACTTCCTAGACACCGTTGGTGGGAACGTGGTTGAGTTCTGGGACGAGCTGGAGGGGGAAAAGCTAGTTGATGGTCGGATACATCGGCCTAATATCCCTATGGGATTTCTCAAGACGACGAGGAAGCTATGAACTGGAAAAGACTACAAGAACTGGTTGCGTTAGCGGTAGAGCTAGAGAGGCCTAGTAGGCTTGATTTTGGGGAATACTACTCCCCATACTACTCCCTGATGAACTTACTTGCGTTTGAGATGGCGCCCTGCGTAGCAGTAGAGCTGGGGGTAGAGAAAGGCCGGGGAGCAATCTCACTGTGCGAAGGCGCATCGTCATGCAGGGTGTTTGGGATAGACACACAGGATCGTGAAGAGCTAGCCGTGGTCGAGAAGCGGTACCCAAACTTCACGTTTATCCTTTCTCCCTCTACGCTATGGGGTATCCCGGAGAAGATACCTCTTCAGATAGACATTCTCCACATAGACACTGAGCACTCCTACTCCATGGCTAAGGCGGAGTTTGAGCTGTACTCACCAAGGCTGCGGGATGGTGGGGTAGTACTGTTTGATGACCTTCACGCTGCAGAGGATGACGTACAACGGTACTTTGACGAGCTGCCCTATGACAAGATCGCAGACGATAGACTCCATGCAGTAGTGGGCTACGGTGTTCTAGTATACAAGAAGGAGAAAGACAATGGCAATGCGCTTTAGTATTAAGGAAGAAAAGCTGGCGGACAAGGGAAAGTAATGTTTGCTGTAGTTGTGATGCCGTGTTTTAACCACGCCCATTTGACTAAACGTGCAGTGCAGACGATGCGAGGGAAGGCTTGGGGGCACGAGTTACACTTTGTATTTGTAGATAATGGCTCGACCGATATAACCCCAAAGTTTCTACGAACAGTAGATAACAGTACTGTTATCAGAAATGACAAGAATACCTATACTTCCCATGCTTGGAACCAAGGGCTTGAAAGAGCTTTGGGTTTTGGGGCTGACGTAATAATGCTAGTGAATAACGATGTTATCGCCGGGAGGGATTGGATGGAAGCTGTAGAGCGGGAGATTCCACTTCATGGTCACGATCGTTATTTTTTGCCCAATAAACCCTTTTATCATCATGCGTTTCTTGACCAAGAAATAACAAAGAACTGGGAGGAGTTAGAGGGTAAGAAACTTCCCGGGAAAAGCGGGTGGGCACTTTTCTTTCGGCCTGATGCTGTAGAGAAGTTTCTCCCTATTCCAGAAGTAGTGAGGATATGGCACAATGATGACTGGGTTCACTACAAGCTAGTGTTGGAGCATGGGTACTATCGGGAAATCTTGTTAGATTCTGTGTTTCTTCACAAGGCGGAGAGTACTATAGGGAGACTAGAAAATCTGGGCGAGATAATAGCGGCGGATCGTTGTGCTTTTGAGAACCTGGTAGGAATGACTGTAGAGGAGTTTTCAGAGAAGGAGGTAACTGCACTTGAAGCCTATCGCAAGAGATATGGTCTCCCTAAAGGGGCCTATCGAGAAGGCGCAACGAAGGATGGACTTAGTTAATCTCTGGGCACTAGCAGAGAAGGCAGAAGAGCCTCTAGATGATGAGTGGCTGGAGAGAGAACATACCGAGGCCCCCGATGGTGTTCAGCCCTTCAGGAGATTTCTTTACCACTTGATACTTCAGATGGGCTATAAGGTATGTTTGGGAATAGGAGTGGAGACTGGCATCACTTCTGCCCACATGGTTGCAGCTACCGAGCAGAATGGAGGGGTGGCTGTTGGTATAGACCGAAACTTCTATGTTTTTCTGTGGAGGATGGCGGAAAGGTATCCACGCTACCGTTTTGTTTCTGGTGACTCAGTACGTATGGCACATATGGTTGAATCTTACATACGAGGTGTTGGCCTTATCGATCTAGTGTTTCAGGACTCTTCTCATCACTTTCAGAAGTCCTGCGACGAGTGGGATACCTACAGGCCCATGATGAGTGATAATGGGGTATGGGTATGTGATGATATCACACCTGCTTTCCATGACCCCAAGATAGACCCTCCGGGGATGGGGATGGTGCAGTATTTTGAGAGCCGACCGGGGGAGAAGTATAGACTTGACGATCTTCATATAGGCAACACGATAGGAGTGATAGTTCTGTGACCCGGATCGAGACTGTGGATTGGTGTGTCAAGAACCGCTGGGTGGACGATGTGGTAAGTGACCCACGTTTCCCGCCTTCAGGGTACTACAAGGTGTTCTATCTTATCATGCGAGAGCTCAAGCCTGACGTAGCAGTAGAATTGGGGACGTGTGGTGGCGGGGCATCATTGCACATGGCACTGGGGAACCCCAATACAGAAGTGTTCACCTTTGATATTGCTCGGGAGCCCTCTGTGGTAGTAGCGGAAGAGATGGCATCCAACTTTCACTTCTACCGAGAGGATAGCGTACTGGCATCAGAGCGATTCTGGAATCCGGAGGTGGAGTTCTTGTTCATAGATACCACTCACACCTACGAGCAGACTATGAGAGAGTATGAAGCCTGGCTGCCTAAGATGGATAAGAAGGGTATCATCGCTATGGATGATGTAGGGCGAGAGGGTATGTGGAAGGCAATAGCTGAGATCGGCGGGGTACAGAGGCACTATGTCGAGATTGGGGGGAATGATATCCCGGGTGTACCTGGGGGTATGGTGTTCGTCTTTCTGGGAGGCTAGATGAGCTTCAGGGGATTCTACATTCAGGTTGGGTATGGGTATGTAGATGACTTTTGCAGGATGCCGAAGACTCCTTGGGTTAAGATAGGAAAGATAGGCGAGTGGGGGTTCTTGGTTACTGTATGGGGGATAGCACCAGTGCTAGGGAGGCACATGTGAGCTTTTACACTGATAAGAAAGTAGTAGTCATCGGCGGCGCTGGCATGATTGGCTCATTTCTCACAGAGCAGCTGGTGGCCGAGGGGGCTGAGGTAACAGTAGTAGATAACCTCAGTCGAGGGAGGGCAGAGAACCTTGCTGCGGTGACTCATGCTTTCTCCTACAACAACGCTACCAAGCTCTATGAGCTGGCTATGCTCAAAGGCAAGGATATCGTCTTCAACTTAGCTGCCAAAGTGACCGGGATGCACTACAACCGGGAACACCATGCTGAGATGTTCGCACAGAATATGCTTTCGCAGATAGTCCCTCTGCAGGCAGCTCTCATGTGGGAGGTGCCATACTTCTTGCAGGCCAGCACTGTCTGCGTTTACCCTCGAGAGATGAGCTTCCCTGTATCTGAGGAAGAGGGACAGCAGGGCGAGCCGGAGCCCACCAACGCTGGGTATGGCTGGGCTAAGAGGATGGGCGAGAGATATGCTCAGTGGGTAGCCCAAGAGCATGATATCGAGATAGCAATATCCAGGTTCAGCAATGTCTTTGGGCCGAGGGACTACTTTGACGAGGAGACATCCCACGTTATCCCAGCTCTCATCAAGAGGACTCTCGAGGAAGACGAAGTAGAAGTATACTGTATCCCTGGGATCCTGCGGGAGTTTCTATACGTTAAGGACGCCGCCAGAGGGCTGATGGAACTTATGGAGCACTATCCTGAAGCAGATCCAGTGAACATAGGGAACCGCCATAACCGTGTGACTATTGGACAATTAGCAAAGCTAATACAGGAGGTGATAGGAGTAGAGAAGCCGATCAAGTATGTAGGTGGTGAGGGTGGGTATCCCAGGAGGGGTTCAGCCCCGTTTAAGATGATCAACAAGTGCAAGTGGGCGCCTGAGCCCAACCTACGAGAAGGGTTGGAAGCTACAGTAGATTGGTATAGGAGGCACAGTTGAAGAGCGAGACAATGGAAGAGAGGGAAGCGCGGTACGCAGAGATGACACAGTTGCAACATGCGGCTTATGCTGCCCTCAATGAGGGAGATAGGCAAAAGGCTTTTGAAAAACACACAGAGTCACAGATACTTAGCTACGAAGACAGTGTACCTCGCCCCTCATTGAGGCAGAAGGTAGTCATGTTACTTGTGGATATGTTGATGAAATTGCCAGCCAGCAAGGACTGGGATATGGCAACAATGTACGATGTGGCAAGAGGGATAGTTGGGAGTATAGAGCCTTGGATGGCAAAGGGGCTGATAGACTATTTGACGCAGTTGGTACATGAGGCGATTCCTTTTCCTGCTGCGGGTAAGGAGGCATAATGCTACGTAGAGAGTTCTTTGGTTTTGTGACGCGGAACCTTTCCGCCATTCTGGCGGGTAATTTGGCGGGACATAAGTATCCGGCGCCGGAGAAGGAACTGCCTGTGGGTAGTAAGGTGTGGAAGCCTCATAAGTATGGATGGGTAGACTTTCACAATGATGGGCCTGGTGAATGGGTGAATGTATACCTTAATGGGCAGAGAGTGCTGCCAATAGAGGCGTGTGATAAAGAGGGCTGGGTAATACTGTACGTTTGGCCCCAAGGCCCTGATGCGTGGGCGAAGAGCCCACGTAAAGAAAGACTGCATGGCAACGTGCGTATAGTTCCGCAGGAGTTCGATAAGTACCATCCAGCTTATCATCTGTATGAGGAGGGGGGTGTCTTAGTTCTTAGGAGTATGTCATGGGAAAAGTTGGCGTAGTCATTCCTTGCTATAACCATGGAGAGTTCCTCGCTGAAGCTCTCGAGTCTGTAACGTGGCAGACTGTCCCGGTAGCACATACGGTGATAGTGGATGACGGTTCGGATAAAAGCGGGGACGCGCAGGCTATCTACAGTGGGTTCCGAGGACAGATACCACTTAACCTGGTATGCTTACCCTACAACAGAGGCCCGTCTCACGCCCGCAATGTGGGAGTAGAGGGGCTAATAGAACTTGGATGTGACTACATTCTACCTCTTGATGCTGACGATGTACTAGAGGCAGAATGTGTGGAGACCGCCCTCAAGACCATCGAGGGGGTAGACATAGCTTACCCATCATACGTTTACTTTGGAGAGAAAAGGGGGCATGTGCAATGGGCGCCAAAGCCACCGGAGGAAGTGGCCGAGTATATCCTATCCAGCCCTATGATAGTCAATACATCCCTCTATCGGAAGGAGGTGTGGGAGGCAGTCAGAGAGAGGAATGGAACAGGCTACGATCCAGAGCTACATAGGGAGAAGCACTATGGCTGGGAGGACTGGTTGTTCTGGATAGAAGCATCTCTCCTTGGGTTCAAGGCCAGGGCGATCACGGACTGGGTTTTCCGGTACAGGGTTGGCAGTGGGAATGTGGACAAAGCCAACCAAAACCAAGACGCAGTATGGGGGTACTTCCAAGAGAAGGTGGCAAGATTGTACGGAGTCACCTTGCCTAACCGATGACCTACGAACATCTTGCCCTGAAGATCCTAGCAGTAGCGTGTGAGGATCGCAAGAAGTATTTTAGCAGGGAGGCAGACCCGCCCTACCTGGGCAAAGTGAATCTATGGAGCCTTCAGCAGGGGAACAGACCATTCTACCATGGCGAGGGTGAACTATTAGCCTTCATACTTAATACAGAGTGGGTGTTTTTGTTGTGTTTGGTAGGGGGTATCTCCTATAACGACTATTTGATAAGATGGGGCTTGCCACAGATTGACCCCTTGACAAGTGAAGAGCATATGGTATAATAAGATGAGACAACTTATAGAGATGGATCTGGATCGGGAGCTAACTCCTCAGCAAGTAGAAGCCCTCAAAAAGGCAGCTAGGTTTCTGATAGAGTTAGCCACCTCGACAGGCCACGGCCGAGTATCTATTTGCATGAGACGATTCCAGGTAGATATGGTAGAGGCCGTGAAGACAGATAAGACGTAGCGAAGTAGGCCCACCTAATAGCGGCGGCCACTCCGAAAGGAGATGGCCGCTTTTTGTTTTGGAGACTATGCAAGCAACACTCTGGGCTACAGACCCGTTATTCTCACAGCGCGATGGTGACCTATCGCCCGCAGATGCCTGGTCGGAGCAGGAGAAGAAATACGACGAGTATCTCCAGTACTGGACTGGGGAGATATTCGAGAGACTAGCTGATAACGTCCAGGTAGAGCCCGATCAAAAGCCGCTACGGTGGCCGGTAAAGATCAATTTGGTTAAGCTCCTCTCTATGATGCACGCTATGGCATTGTGGGGAGAATGGGAAGACAATATTATCACGATGCGTGTAGTCCCCAAGCCGGAGGAAGAGATTGAGCACCCTGGGGCTATACCACAGAAGGAATCAGCTAAGCGTAGGGCGCAGGAGTACCAGGATGTCCTTAACAGCGTATGGCGGGAGAATAAGAGAGAGACCCTGTGTATCGAGGAGTCTCTAGCACAGCAAGTTTACGGAGGGGCAGTATTCCGGTTCCGCAATGATCCTCTCAAGAGATATGGGATCGGGATAGAGTATGTCTCTCCTTACTATTTCAGGCCGGTATGGCATCCGACAGACTTTCACACGCTATTGGAGGCCCGGGTAGCCTTTAATATCTCAGGACAGCAGGCTAACCTAGTCTACGGGACAAGTTTTGAGGAGCATGATGAGATACCATACATAGAGACGTGGGACGTTGAGCAGTGGACGATAAGGTTGAGGGACAAGACCTACAAACAGGGCAAAAACATCTATGGTCGGATTCCATTTGTTTACGTCCCACGTCTCCGTATGGAAGAGTACTATGGCCTCTCGCTAGCTGAAGATCTGACGGGGCTCCAGAATGAGCTGAACGATCGGGTAGCTGATATAGGAGACCAGATACTTCAGGAGTGTCATGCTTACAAGCAGCTCATAAACTACGCAGGGGATCCCAGAGATCTTAGTCCTGGGCCTGCGGGTATAGTGAACCTTGGCATGAATGCTCCCGGTAGGAATGATCCCAGAATTGATGTTGTGCCGGCCGGCGACGTACCTAGAGGAGCATTTGAGTACATCAACTTTATACTGGACACATCCAAGATGGCTGCCATGACACCGCCAGTGGCATTTGGCGATGACGAGGGCAGTCAGCGTAGTGGGATTACGCTTATCATACGGATGTGGCCCTTACTACAGCAGTGTAAGTGGTCTCGAGCGTGGTGGAATGATGGCTTCCGAGAGATGGCAGACATTATCCGCGTCATGCTTAAAGTACACAAGCACGACGAGTACAAAGAGGACTTCGAAGGGCACATAATCAATCCTCAGTGGGCGCCGGTACAGCCGAAGGATCGGGAAGCATTGGTACAGGAACTGGCGACCTTGGCAGGGTCTGATCTGCAGAGCATAGAGACAATGGTGAATCGGCTTGGCGATACTGAGGCCGACGATGAGGAAATTGGCAATATCAAGGCTTGGATGAAGGTTAAGGCCAAGATGGAGAAGGAAGCTGCCCAAACTGTGCTCACAAGTGGTGGAGGGGCAGAGCGGCCTAGCCCTAGTACGTAAGTGGTATTACGGACACTATCCTGAGCTTGGGGTTCTAACACGGGGGTGCAGGGAGAGAAACTGACGTTAGTAGAAACGTGGTCAGTTTTCCCTGTAGGGACATTCGAGGTGCGGGATGAAAAAGAGGGGCAGTAAGTGAGCCGCCGCCCACCAGAGGGACTCTGGGAGCAGATAGCCCAAGAGGCCCAATGTATGACAAATGCTGAGTTGGGCGAGAAGTACAGTGTTGTCCCCAGGTCAGTACGGCGCTGGAAGCAGTTTTTGAGAGAAGAGGGGATGCTGGGGGAGATCAAGGCCGGGCCTCTCTTTAACATCAAGCGATTCAATGACTGGGAAAAGCTCGAAGGAGATGCAATAGTTGCTTCTGACTTCCATATGCCGTTTGTGGACTGGCAGTGGGCAAGCTATCTCCTCAAGGTAGCCGTGAAGTTCGACATTCGCCGGCTCATTATCATGGGCGACCTACTAGACGCAAAGGCTTTGACTTTCTTCCCCCGCGCAGAGGTGGCGGTAGCGTGGGAGACAGAGCTCAGGGAAACCGAAAACCTCATAGATGCCCTGCTGGAGTGGTTTGATGAGATTGTCTACTGTGTAGGGAACCATGAGGTCAACAGGGTCATTAAGAGACTACAGGGGCAGCTAACCCCAGAGCGGTTTGGTAAGCTCTTCTGCGCGGATAGCGCCCTAAAGACTAGCAGGTACTCATACCTAGAATTGCATACGCCCAGAGGCAAGTGGAGGATCACTCACCAGAAACGGTCGAGTATAGTCTTGCTGACTGTAGCCCGGAAACTGTGTGAGATCAATAAGTGTCACGTAATGACACACCACCAGCACCGAATGGCCCAGGGCATTGATCCTTCTGGGACACTGATGATGGTGGACAACGGAATGATGGTAGATGAACAGAAGCTCGAGTGGATTATGCTAGAAGACCGCGTATACCCCAAGGGAGTGCAGGGGTTCACAGTGATAAGTAACGGGGTGCCATACTCCTTTGGCTGGCACACCGATTGGAAGTTCTGGCTGTAAAGGAGTGTTATGAGTAAGCAAACCCCAGCGCGACAAATCATACACGGGCAAAAGACGATCTCTGCAGCAGGTACGGCTGAGAGGCTGGTATCCGATGTGGCACCAGATAAAAACTGTTACATTGAGATAACCATTAAGGCTCTCACAGGCAATACCAACAATGTCTATGTGGGGGACAGTGACGTATCCTCATCTAACGGGTATGTCCTGGATGCCGCAGAACAGGTTACACTGAAAGTGAAGGATCTCTCCACCATCTATCTAGATGTAGATACGAATGATGAAGGGGTCTCGTTTATAGGCAGCTAACTAAGGAGGTTATGATGCCTGAACCAACTGCTCAAGAACCGCAAGTGGCTACCGGCTCGGCCGCAGCTGCTGGCGCTCCTGAACCAGCAGTTCAGGGGGATGACTACGAGAAGCGGTTTAAGGGACTCCAGCCCTTGTATCAGCGGGAACAGCAAGAAAAACAGAAGCTGGCGCAACAGGCAACGGAGGACAAAGAATTGCTTACTCAACGAGATACTCGGATCCAAACGCTTGAGGAACAACTGAGGCAGAAAGAGACACACGAAAATGAGCTCACAGGTAAGGTAAAAGAACTTGAGGGCTCAAAGACTGTGCTAGAAGCCGCAGTGCAAAAGAGCAAGCTCATTCGCTCTGAGTTCCCAGGCCTAGTTGCGTTCACAGACGTTATTCCAACCGCAGAAGAGGAAGAAGCTCAACGAACACTTCTGACACAGTGGAGCGGCTTGATATCTGGAGAGGTAGACCGCCAGGTAAAGCAGCAAGTAGATGTAGCTGTAGCAGGAGTAACACCGCCAGCCTCTCCGGCTAGGGGTGCAGGTATGCCTTCAGAGGAAGATCTAGCAACCCAGCTAGAGGCGGCGGCGGGTAGGAACCCAGCAGAGTTTGAGAGACTCAATACTCTGTGGTTGGAGCAAGAATCATAGAAGTAAGGAGTAAAGAATCGTGGCTACTGGTGATTTCGATACGTATTATAGCGACCATCCATGGGGAACGGTAACCACAAACAAGCGTGACTGGTACGTTCCCGCACTGCTTGATCCCTTTCGGATGCGCTCGATCTACGCGCAATTCGTCAGGTACCAAGTCAACATGCTCGCGGCCCCAACCGAGACGATGCGGTTCACAGAGGTCTAAAGGCTTCTTAATCACACCATATGCTGGAATAACTGGAGTATCCCAAGGTGCTTACTAGGCAAAAATCCGAGGGTGCAGTCAACCAGCAGGTAACGAGTGAGTGGATAGCTTGGCTAGCGGGGATTGTAGATGGTGAAGGGTGCATAAGGTTACAGGAAAGAAAACCACCCAAAAATCGCAGAACGATTGTCTACAGTCCATGTGTCATCTTAACAAACACTTCCCTCCTACTGAAGGACAAGATAGAGGAAATGCTCGAGTGGCTAGGGCTACCCAAGTACACGAAGAGCGAACAGGGATGGAAGAAGACGTGGAAACCCCGCTGGCAAATTATCTTTACTGGGCTTTCTAGGCCCAAGAAGTTTCTGCAGTTAGTAAGGCCGTATCTAGTAGTAAAGGCTGAGGAGGCAGACTTGTTGTTAGAGTTTATAGCTATGCGCGAAGGGAAACAACGAGTGCCTTATCCGCCACGAGTACTAGAGATACACGCAAGGCTTGCAGAAATCAAACAAACTCGGCACCTCAGAGACTGCACGTGTGAGCCAGCGGAAGCTGGTAAGATACAGTCCGAACTGCATGGCGACATGCAGAGGCTGCAGAAATGACGGCCCGCTCTATGAGAGTAGAGTTCTCAAGTAACAGACTGCATGGACACCGAACCGGACGTCACGGCGCTAAGCAACAGAACGATCTGGGTACCTTCCCAGAAGCTCGACTCTCGTGAGATCCAAGTAAGTATGGAGTATCAACACCCTGGTACTCCCCTAGCCTTGGCTGCTTAGGGGGCTAGGAAAAAACTCCCTCTGATCACGGGAACGCCTGAGATGGCTACCCGAGGGAAGGCGCAAGCCGCCCGCAGAGACTAAGCGAGGGAGCCCCTACAGCAAGGGGATGCGATAGTCCGAACCGCAGTGGAAATGAACCTGCGGAGGCTACAGAAATGATAGCCCGCCAGAAATGGTTAGCAAGTAACAGGCTGCACGGGGACAAGATCTCGCTCCACAAATATGACGAAGCAGTGACCTACTGGCAGAGCAATGGGAGAAGGGGTCTATCGGCCCTTTGTCGAGGGAAGTTGGGGCAGAACATGACCGACTATCTCGACATTCTGGCCCGAAATGCCTTTGGTGCCTCGAACTTTGTCATGTTCTCTGGTGCCGCGACTGGTACCAGCGATGCTCACTTCGACCACCTTACGGCCAGCCACATCTTCGATGCTGATGACGTGATGAAGGTCTGGCTCAAGGCCTCTATGAACATGGCTCCCATGGCTAACAACCCCACTGGCCCTGGCGGGACTCTCGTGGCGATCACCTCCCCTGGTGTGGTCTACGATATCCAGAATACAGCTGCGGCCTCTTCTCACTGGAAGAGTGTCCAGCAGTACACCAACCAGCCTCCGATCTCGCAGTATGAGGTGGGGCAGTATAAGCAGGCCCGTTTCCTGCAGTCGCTCCGCAACATCCTGTGGAATGCTGGAACTACAACGAGTCAGACCACTGTTGCCTCTGATGTGACCGCTGGCGATGGCGCTCCTGCTGTTGGTACGCTTGTCCGTGGTGCATATCGAACAGGTGGGATCAGTGGTGCGACAAACTCAGTTGCGTTGACAGATGCTTCGGGCTTCTCGGTTGGTGATGTGCTGAGCTTCCACAAGCAACGTGAGTCTGACGACAACCGGGCGATGTGGGATGACCCAGTGAAGTTCGAGAGGACGGTATACTCCATCTCGGGGAACAACGTCACCTTCGAGCTGCCGATCACACGCGACCTGACTGCTTCAGATACCTGGTACGTGACCTTGGGGCTGAATGTCCACATGACCGTGTTCATTGCTGGCCCTAACGGTGTGGTAGCGGGTGTAGGGCAACGGCCGATGATCCACACGCCGCCACCTGTAGATGACTTCGAGGCGATGATGCGGTTTAGCTGGGATGCGAACATCAAGTACCAGCTGTTCCGCCCTGAGCACGTCTATGTCGTCTTCAGCGCCGGCTCGGATGACTGGGGCTAAATCGTGACAACATGGGCTACTCTGCAGGCTGAGATAGAGCTTGACCTTGGTTCGGACACACAATGGACTGATGCCGAGCTCCTCATGTATGTAAATAGGGGTATCCGGGAATACTCTAACTACTTTCCTCAGATAGCTAGCACGGTGCTGACTACTGATGACAGTACGAAGGCCTGGGAAACTCCTACGGGGTTTCTAGCTGTGGAACGAGTGGAGTTCAAGCATGGGGGTGAGGACTATCCTTACTTCCTAGAGGAAATCCGGATCATCCACGGCTCTCAATGGTATAACCCTGCCTCGGAGTATCCTCGGATGTGGTTCGTAGAGGGTGGGGAGTTCTGCCTTACTGCGGCGCCTGACACCGATGATGTACTGACACTATATTATCGGGGGGCACACACCGAGATGGTAGACGGTACCACTGTCTTAACCGTCCCGGACAAGGATTTAGAGCTCCTCTCTCTCTTTGTAGCTTCAAGGGCTGCCATGCGTGTTGCTGTAGATGATGCCCGGCTATCACGCTGGGATATGAAAGGTATGGACAGCGGGAATCCCGAGCATAACCCGGTGTTGCCCATACACGTACAGTTCGAAAACGAGTTCTGGGATCGTCTCTTTAAGCGTCTGCACAAGACTACTCACATACAGACCCAGCGTAGAGGACGTGGGCTGTAATGACCACAGGCATTGTTGATGTTGTCGCTGAGGCGATAGTAACCCTCCTAACTAGCAAGTGCCAGACACTGGTATCTACTGGCGATGCGTCCTATGCTGACACTGTGAAAGTGGGCCGGCTGAATGCTGACCCTGGCACTACTCACGGGAATCACATCAGCGTGTTGGTAAACAATCCAACAGGGCAGGGAGAAAAGGAGTGGTTTCATGCAATAGCCCGTATTCCTACAACCATGGGGCCTCACACGATGCTTCGTGGGGAATCGGGAATGGACTGGGCAGAGATAGGTGGGGCAGAATACTGGTGGAGAAGGTTCACACTAGATCTTCTGGCACACTATGCCCATAAGGGTTATACACAAGGCAATGCCAGGCAGTACGCTAGCACGTTTTTCTCGCGGGTAGAAGAGGCGCTGAGAGACAATCCTTTAACAGGAAGTGATGACTTTGGTGGAGAAATAACGGATCTCTACGGGAAGGTGCGATGGGAGGCAGAAACAGAACAAGGCGCCGGGGACGCTTGGATCTGGCGGATGTTCATGGGGGTGGAAGTACTAACATCCACCGACTGAGCATTTGTTATGTGACGGATCCTAATGTAGTACAGTCTTACCGATCGCTTGTACCTGCTGTAGCATTTCAACGCAAGGGAGTCAGGGCTGATGTGATACCTTGGCTCGAGATGCCCAAGCATGAAGTGCTAAAAAACTGGAATACCTTTGTTTTCCCTATGGCTGTAGGTGCTGAAGGGCCGATGAAGCACCTACTATCGGTGCTGAAGGCAGCGAACTGCAGGGTGATCTACGATGCAGACGATAACCCTCACGCGCATTTCGCATCCAGTAAGGTAGACCCGTTACTAATCGCCAAGCATGCTGATGTAAATACAGTGTCAGTGCCTGCACTTAAACGTAAGATACGGAAGGCACAAGTGTTACCCAATTGTCTCGACCTGTCCTTATGGGAGAGAAAACCCAGGCCCGATAGGCCGGTGACAATAGGGCTAACAGGGGGAGCCTCACACTACTCCGACTGGAGACAGGTGACGGAGCCCCTAGAGAGACTACAAGCTAAATACGATATACGGATAGTTGTAGGGGGGTACTTCCCCGGGTACTTGAGAAAACTCGATGTGGAGCACATCAAGTGGAAACCATACTGGGAGTATCCGGACACTATTCGTGAGATGGATATACTCCTTTGTCCCTTAGACGACGACGAGTTCAATCGCTACAAGAGTGCTATCAAGGCTATAGAGGGGATGGCTGTAGGGGCTGTTCCTGTCTGCTCCAATCACCCGGTATACCAAGAGGTGATCACCCCTGGTGAGAATGGGGTTCTGGTAGAGAATGAGTGGGAGGAAGCCTTGGGGAAACTCATACAGGATACAAGACTGCGCGAGCGATTATCCGGCGCCGGATGGGATTGGGTATGCCAACACCGAGACATGGACACAGCTATCCAGAGATGGATAACTGTCTATGGGGGCAGGTAGGTAACGATGACTGTAACAGCAAGTAAGGGTGCTTTTGGGTGGGGGTGCCAGGCCGCAAAAGGCACTGCTGCCCAGATAGACTACTGGCACCGAGCACACAACATTGACCTGGGTGTAGTAGAATCGCGGGAAGTGCTTGATCCCGAGGTAGGCGGAACTATCCTCCCTACTGGGGTAATCAAGACCGGCGTTCATGCTGCAGGCGGAGTTGATATCTCTCCTCGGCTAGAGGATGATATCGGGTGGCTCTTCATGAGTCTCATGGGGTCTGTTACTACAACCGGAGATACCCCGGAGCAAGGTACAGCTATTTACACTCATGAGTTCTCGTTCACCAATCTTACTACACTACCCTGGCTTACACTGGCGAAGATGATGCCGGGATCGTCTGCGGCTGAGGATATAGGACTACGGGTTACAGACGCGAAGACAGCTGCTATGCGGCTGATGCTTCCGGGGCGTGGCCGCCTAAGAGCTCGAATGGACTTCTTGGGCATCACACCAGAGTTTGTACCTGACGCAGACACGCTCCATTGGGATCCTGCGTATGAGGAAGAGGATTCCATCCCTATCACGTCTAAGCCTGGTGGGGGGTTCCATATGCCCACCGGGACTCCCGTTTACCCGCTGGGCTGTACGGTAGATATGACCAACGGCTTGTCTAATCCTGTTACACAAGAAGCTGTGATAGGCAGCTACTATCCAGACGATATCGCCCTTCTGGGCAGAGCTGTTATCATCCGATTCCCATTGAAGATTTCCAACTACGATGTTTGGTCGCAGGCAATCTTCAATGTATCTGATGCCAGCGCGGCTGGGCAAAACTGGGTGCCGTGGAGCCCTATCACCTATAGTACTACTTGGTTCGTTAGGTGCGAATCACCGGGCTCGATGACTGGTGAGTCCTATCCCTGGGCACTGGAGCTGGAAGCGGCCGAGGTGGAATGGGTGGTAGATCCTATCGCTCTAGTGGGGAACCAACAAGTTCTGGTGAATGTCACCGGGACTGTCGTGCAGCCTGCGTCAGGAACTGCGTTCAAGATCACGCTAGTCAACCTGACCTCGAGTTATGCTTGGCCCTCCTGAGCTAGAAACTCAGATGCTAATTCATGCTTTCGGGATAGCCTAGTGATAGGAGTGCTGCTGCTGTATAGCCAAGCAATAAGCCTAATGCTATCCCGATGGTAGTACTCAAGGACATAGTAAGGGTTGTACTGTTCTTGGCGTTGCCTAACAGGTGCATGGCGAATCTCAGGGACAGAGGAAGATAGGTGGTCGCGGAGAGAGATGACTAAACTTCGGCTTCCGCCAACATAGCTTGTGGTTATTTCTCGATATGTGTAAGTGAAGGTATGGGGCTCACCTCGACGGGTGTATTTTCGGTTGCGAAGCCCTTGGGTCGTGCTCTTGCGTGTCCTGTCTCGCACAAAGATACACCCGTCTCCATCCCATAGCCCTCTACAGAAATGAGACAGGCAGCCTGCGGGCACGGTGGGAAAGAGAGCGGTTCTAGACTTGTTGCTTGTTAGTCCAAACTCTTGTAAGCGATGCACCATATAGGCTTTCCCCACACATAGACCTGGCGTTGTCTGCCCTTTATATTGAGCTATTGGCCCGTGCCAGTCTAGTAAATGGGCCACTTGCTCCAACAGCCCGTGGTCTTTACTGCTCAAGACCCATTTCTTGTTTCCAGCATTGGTGGAGACATGCCCGTCAGCATAAATCAGCCCGAGTACCCAGGCCATACTAGGCGACCAAGTGTCAAAGAAACGCTCGTTCACGGTATAGCCGGCGTTAATGCTAGTTCTAGGGTTTGGCTCTATGCCGTATAGGTGGGCCCAGTAGTGGATGTTGCTGGCAGTACGCCCAAGGATAGTCCCTACTTCCTTCATGGTGAGTCCTTGTGTTTTGTAAAGCTCGACTAGAATATCTTTCGGAATTGTTCCTTTATGAGCCATAGTTGTATCTCCTTATGAATAGTGTAGCAGATGTGGTGAATAAAGTCAAGCTTA
>CEPX01195520.1_pt1 | contig 19739 bp, 11 predicted proteins | sample 361361 | NCBI WGS metagenome assembly CEPX01 (sample SAMEA2619974, study PRJEB7988) | marine metagenome | biome: marine biome (ENVO:00000447); feature: mesopelagic zone (ENVO:00000213) & marine oxygen minimum zone (ENVO:01000065); material: "saline water (ENVO:00002010), including plankton...
ATCCTCAACAGACACACCATCCGCTACGGTGTCAGCGACACATACGGGATCGGGATCAGCCACAGCAACCAATCCTGTAAGCGCCTCTCACAGCGCAACGGGGACCGACGCTGCAACAGGAAGTCATTCAGCTTCGGCATCAGCTTCGCCGACCCATACGCTTGAGCCCCCTAAGCTATTAAGCTTATTAAACCTAGAAAGATGCGACGCGGGGCAAATCTCTCCTAATTGCGGGTTATGTGCCTATTTGTTAGTTGATAAAGATACAAATAGCTCAGACGCATTCTGGAATAATCATAACGAAAACGATGCAGTCTCTCTACAAGTCGAGGATTACAGAGACGTTGCTGGAGCCAAATATTGCTTTAATGTCCTTAAGCCTTTTACTCCGTTAGCTACGTATGATTTTGCCGTGTTTAATTTTGAAGATATATCCGCGCCGGGCTCTGAAATAAGAAGAATTTCTAATGGCGAAGCGATTCCTACCGACGAAATGCCATGGCCTCTTTTTCGAGATGATGCAGTCCTAAACAAACTCAAGGATGACATATTAAACTCCGCTCCGAGCACCAAGGACGACCTGCCCACTTCTTCTACTCCGGGCAATGACGGTGCATCCTTTAAGGGATATAAGCCGGGTTGCGCAGCCTGCCAAGAGCAATCTCCGCCGGAGGTATCAATTATCCTGAGGTCTGAGTCAACCACTGGTGAGGATCCCATTGCGCACTCACATGTCTTTAAACTGGAGGATTACGATGATGATGATCCTTGTCCCCGTGCCCCCGAGGCAGGCTATCCCTCTGATCAGAAGGAGCTAACTGAGGACGATACTACGCCTATTATTACGGCCATAATTGCGAATCAGAACAGTCAAGACCTTGCCGTAGCTAGATACAATCAGTACAGAATTCAATTCAGGACAAGGGCTTTACTCTATCTGTCTGCCACAGATACATCTCCCATAGATATTTGCCCCAATAGTCAGCCAGATTACCACGAAGTGATAAATATTACAAGACAAGGGATTAAAGGCGCAACCCCTCCCGACTCTAGACACGTACTCTCAGGGTTCCCCGATGAGGAGTCTACAATATATAACGTGCCGGAATTACACCCGCATGAACAAGCAACCATGCAGATAGACTTGTCTCACGCGGGTGCCACGTCAAACAAGGGTAAAAAGATGTTCGCTGACCCGAAAAATGGTCACTGGGGGAAGATGAGTGCAACCGCCTACTTTGTGTATGGCCTTTGGGCCAAAGTAGAACTTCCGGACGTTTGCAAAGATCTTAACGAAGACGGCAGTGTGAAGGAGGACGGATGGAATGACGCTAAACTTTTTGGAGATGTGGAAGGTATCAGCGATATAGACAAAATGCCCAGCATAAAAAGCGGTAGATTTAGCCTTAACGGCGGAATCGCAATGAAATCCGAAAAAACATCCAGCGCAAAAGGAGGCACGAATGTCAAAGGTGGGGTAATCACCTTCCCCGAGAACAAAGGAACAGAATCAACGACTCCGGGTCGATTTGACGCACCAGTTAAATATGGCCCAGTGAACTTCTACGCCCAAGATGGTACCTACCATAATATCTTATTACAATTTGGAGTGAGTAACAGCGGCCCCGGTAAATTAAGGGCCTTGATGAAGAGCTGGAACATCAAGGTTAAAGCTCCCGGTAGTGAAACCTATGTACTACTAGGGGCGAAGTCTCTCGTTAAGCCTTCAACAGCCTTTACTACTCCTTTCAAGAACGGATCATGGTGGTCACTCCGCAATCCAGCCGGTATTCCAATGGACTCCTTCCTTGACGCAGTAAACGGTTCTTCCCCCGCATTTACGAAGCCCTGTGTTATAGATATTAATGGGATAATAAATAATAAAGGTGGATATGAAAGAGGAGATTACCTCCTAACCATGAACTTTGTTTTAGCAAATGCCGGATACGTAACAAAAGCACCTCATGAGACGTTTATCGACAATATCGTGCTAGAATGTTCATGGAATATGCCCTCCACGCTTTATAAACCCAAGTCGGCCTCGTTCAAGAAGAAGGCTTAGCCTTCAAAATACCTTCACAGCATATAAATGGTAATAAAGTGTATTACTAATCAAGGGGAAATTCAATGGCAGAACCAAAAAGAAACTACTCAATAAATGATATTTTGCGTAATAACCAGCTTCTTAATGGTGCTCTTTATTGGTCTGTATTCTTTGATGATATTTTTGACCCGAGCACGGGTAGCTGGCCAGACTCATCGAAAATTTATGTCAGAAAAGATCCGACATCTAGCCCGAAAGTGTTCACCAAAGCTCAAGCTAAAGCAATGGGGAGCACTCCGATTATGCATGGTTTTGCCAAGCCTTCGTCAACGGAATTCGAAATTCAATGTTATGTTGAGGGACTTAAATCAAAGGAAGGAGAGACTCCACAGCATGAAAGGTTAATTAAATTTAGGGTGGATACGTTCCTCGCCTGCGCGGGTACGTGCCCTGAAGATGGTAAAACTACTTACGCCCCGGGAGCTAACATGTCTTCGCAACAATCGGCTGACCCCGGAGACACTTCTTCTGCATATTTTTATTACGGCACCTCAGGCGCGGACCAAATGTTCGTTAAAGTAGATCGGTCGTGGCCTTGTGATGCAAATCAGGACGGCTCTCCCGCCGGGGGAACAGCCCGAGAGTGTATCTCAAGATCCAAGGGAGAGGGGCTTGCTCCATCCTACTGGAATTATAAGAAAGGTTCATCCAGCACCGACAAAGCCCTTTCTTACCAAACTCCCTGCTCCGCCCTTAGGCTAATAACTGGTACAGTTGGCAATTGCTACCCGGATTGGATAGAATTTAATTATGTGTGTGACCCAGCCTGTATGGATGGCCAAGAATGCGACGGTGGATTGAATGATAAAGCGAGACTCTTGAGCACAGCAGGTGAAGGTGAGTGCTGTCAGACAGAGTTCGGAGTCAAACCTGCCGTAGGAGATTTAATTAAAATAGATAAGGTCGGCAACGAATGGGGCGACGACAAGCCTATTACTAGCGGAAGGAAAGGCGGTGGGAGTCACGCCAAAATTAGAGAGTGTTACATAGTAACCGAGGTAACAACTGACCAACCGACTGGAGTCACATCGTGTACTTGCTCCCCCCAAGCGCCATTAAAAAATACACTCGGCATCGGTCACAAATGCATATCCAGCTCCAGCAAACTAGTCGAGAGAAGGGCTCCGGGGGAGCAATTTAGCGATTCCGGCTGCTATGGTGCGGAAGACAGGTACAACCTTAGAGACGAGATCATTAAGACGCTTACCTCATTGGGATGGGGAGAAAATATTGGCGGATTTGTGATAACTGGATTTACTGGGACGCTCTTGGACGATGATGACTACGCTAAAGAAATTGCCGTGAACAGAATGATAGGGCACGGCCACTTTACCAGAACAGCCTTTTCCTTGCCCGGCAACGCAAGCAGCATAAAATGGGAAGGAGGGAACTCGTGGTTAACTGATCATGAATTTTATGTTGATGAGTCATCTTGGAGATCTATGGTAACACATACTTCGAACTACAGCATGACGTTTATAGATAGATGGAGACAAACTATAGAAATGGCAGCGACTGTTGCGGACCCAGTTAAGGGAACAGGAGAAACACATTATGAGCTCGTAAATGCATGGCCCCCAGAGTACCTAGAGATGTTCGTGAAACGGACTATGACAAACGCAGCAACCGCGTCTATCGGCTACAATTCAGGCAGAAGCTTCGAGGTTGGACTTACGCTTAGTGTTGATCAGGTCGAAACAGAAGAAGAAGGAGAGTTCCCGAGGGGAGGAGAATCAACGACGGTTGGAGCTAAAGCTTATATAAAATTCACGGACCTACTGAATTATACAATGAAGCGTCACGGTCATGTAAATACCGGTGGTGACCCAGAAAAAGAGTTTAAAATCCTTAGAGACTATCTCACGATAGATGTCAACTTCGGTTCAAAAACCGATTCGATGACATGGGAAGATGCGATGGACGCGGAGGGCGTCGGCGTAGTTAAAGAGAACTTTACCGATAATCTTTTTAAAGGATTTGAAGCATCTGCGAATTACGGTCTGGTTTTTTCTAACGGATTCACTGTCTCCGTTGGTGGGATTAATTTTAACGACAAGGGCTGGGCGGAAGGGGTCAATCCCAGCATTACTATTACCTCTCCGATGTGGAAAGATGTACTAGGATTCACGATTACCCAGAACATGGACGGGGGAGGTACGCTAGGCATAATGTTCAATGCAGATAAGCCGATCTACGGCAAGCCGGGCGTCGACAAATCAAAACTTTTTATCCACGGTGGCGTTGCGGTGAATGCGGGTTGGGGCAGTCACGGGAGTGCGCCTAAATACGAGCCTAGCTTACAATTTTACGGCCAAGTGGGCTCACTTAGGACTGAAAAATTCTCCGATATACTTAATGGGTTCGAATATGATTTTAATCTATTAGCGAATAAGGGGACATTAACAAGAACTTATGACTTTACTAAGTGGACCTCGCTGGGAGAAACGGCGAGTGCAGATGGCGGCTTTACCATAGAAGCTAACGTAAATAACCCCAACGCCAGTTTATTTACGGTGAGAGGAGATCTTAACTTTGAGTGGACAGTTAAGGATTTTGGTAAATTCTGGGGAAAGCTTATCGTCCGCGCGACAGCGACGATAGGGCTGGAGCTAGGAATGCCCGGCGCAGGAGGTCTCGAGCCGGGTGGGGCAGAATTTGGAATATCTTTCGGCATCTATGCTTCACTTGATGATGGTACTTTCTTAGAGTGGTTAGGGTTCCCATTCAACATTAATCCGGGAATAGGATTAGGATTAGGGTTCAAGGTTAACTTCAAAGCAACCTCTACATTAACCAGAATGAAGGGCGGAGGCGGAGCTGTGGCCGGGCCACAATCTAACTTAGAACTAAAGCTCGGACCCATACAGTGGAATCTTTCTCGAGCAGACGGATTGAGACAGCACATGGAGCAACAGCATAATTCTTGGGCCAACGAAGTACCCTTTTTTGGAAGCGTCTTGGGCCAATTTCCCATTATTACAGCCCTAGGAGGCAAAGAGTCCCTGTTCCAATATATAATCAGAGCGAGTGTATTTAGGTCGTGGATGTGTATCGGTCTCGCAGCAAAGAGCTATTTCGACGACGTCGAACAGGCATACAAAGATGGCGAAGCACAATATATTACAACAGACCTTATGCTTTCTTGCGACGACGCCCAAAGGGAAGCAAAGGCTAGGCATAGATCGACATACTACGATAGATACTCGAAGGGTTACATACTGTTTTCTGAAGGGAAAGAGAAGAAAAGCTGCGGCCCGAAAAAGCCCGGTTGGAAATTCGACCCGAAAGATTGTTACGCGAAAAATGTGACTTGGAGGGCCCAGTGCCACTTCGCTGCTAAGCAAAGGGACGAGTGGGTATTAATGAACCCTCCCTGTCAAACCATCAGGGCGAGGTGGGTCAAGATGGTAAAAGATCACGACTACAAGCCTTTTAATACCACTAAGTGGCCAGAGCTCAAGGGCGTAGAGGGAATAATCAGTGTGCAAATGCACTACACAGAAGAGTTCGTTTGGTCAAGGATGTTCGAAAGATGCCTAGATATCGATTGGGACGATAGGGCTACAGTATTTCAATTAGTTTCAGATATATACGATGGTTGCAATTTTGGTGGGTACGAACACGGAAAGGTAGGTGTAGACGAACACGGCATACCGATTGAGTCTTCTATAGCGGGCCTTGACAGAGCAAAAATGATTAATGATATCACCATTTCACTCATGGCTGGTCGCGAGAACTTCAGGATTCCGCTCGTTGGGGAAACAATAAATGCCGGTGTAGCAAAGGTAAATGGTTTCTTTGGCGAAGGCTTCAGTAAACTTGCGAAGGGAGGACTTGGATGGAGTACAGCGAAGACTCTTGTGGAGCCGGACTGGCCGTGTTTTAAAAACGGTTGCAGGCTAGATTGGTCTACAAAGCCAGTGCAGGAAATGGCATGCGATAAGGCTTGGGTCCAGTGGAATTACTATATGGATGTTTTTTATTACTGGATACAAAGGTGGCATGCAATGGCACACGCCTGTGTCCCATACAAAGCTACCTGCGGAATGATATCAAGAGGAGCAGCTAAAGGAATAGGATTTGATCCGTGGCACATGTCGACTATGCCATTGGGTCTAAATTCGGTCGCGAAGGGCGGGTACGGAAAAGGAAAAAGGCTTAATCTTCCTTACGGAGAATGGGTGACTATGCTTAAGCCCCAGCCTTCTTATGCGAGGTTACTAATAGAAGCTGTTAAAGCCGAGCCGGAGATGAGCTTGTGGTTTGATAAAGACCTTGACGTTGAGAATAGCTGGACGGGATACTGCAATGCTAAATATTTTTGGTACATATATTGGGAGCTACTGAACAACAAAGAAACTACAAATGCCATAGATCAAGCTGCCGCCTTGCTCTCCCAAATAGACGCATGCTCAAGAGGTTTCGGAAGTGACTGTGCGGGATGGCCGCTTTATCCGATTACTGAGGAGATGAAAAAATGTGTAGGAGACGTCAAGGCCACCGGATGTCCCAACCGCATCCTTAATGCTGACGGGACAGGATGCACAATTGATGACTATTGGGATCTCTGGTTAGAGACATATCCTGACCAAGCCGCCAAGGAAGCCACTGATGGTCCCTTGGGCAACCCCTTTCATACGCCAAGACACGCTAATGCGGCCACATTCTTCGAGTGTATCTGCAAGTCAAGTATAGACTCCGGAGCTGTAATCGAAGGCGAACCCACGGAATTGACTTGCACCCCGAGACTCCCCGAGATGGTCTTGCAAGGGGATTGGGGAACCCATTATAGAGACAAGATTCTAATGACCATGCCCTTTGTTCACGGTAACAAAGTAATTATCAAGCAAATTCTTGCAGACTGGTCATATACGAACGGTGGCGGCTACATCAATCCGTTCGTTTCCCACCCAGCAACGCCGATAAATTATTCCAAACTTGGTGGTCCTTGGAGCGTCAGCCACACAACCCCTTGGGATTGCGCGCTTCATGCCTCAGCTTGGCAAGGGGAGAAAATAGACACGGGTGTCGGCAACCTCTCTTTCGACGCGCGACATACCTACCCCGGGAGCCTTGCTCAAGCTATGTTCGATATGCACGCCGCCATTGCCAAGTACCTTGACGCAGGTCCCGGCTCTCCGGGGGGGCCGGGCAATACATCTCCTTCCCAGATGCCCGCATCTAACCAGAATCATATAATCCACAAGTTACAGTATGTCTCTCTACTCTCATCTAAATGGCCCGTTGAGAACCAAGATTTTCCGGTAAAAGCTTGGCTAAACAGGATTAAAAGAGATCTGCAGCTATACTCAAAGATGGCTCGATGTCTTATCATGGAGTCTCATTTCGGAAATAAGAATTTTAAATTAAATGTCTCTGAAATCGTTTCAGTTACTGCAGAAGAAGGCTGGAGCGAAGAAGACAAGAGCGCGTTTTGGGAAGCGAATGATGGCGTGCTAACGCTGGACGGCGCCACTTACTGGTGGACCTCTGTTGGTGGAGAGTGGACGACGGTTAGCGGATCTAATCAGACTCCAAAAAACGAAATCAGTACGCCTGACCCCAAGACTCCTGAGGGGCCCAATCGAGCTAAGAAAGAGGGCGGCAGCGTATTTATGTGGTCATCGGCCCCAATGGTGAGGAGCAGCTTTTACTCTGCTTTCTCCAAAGCGGTAGCCACTTTCTGCTTTAACGGTGGAATAAGTTTCAGCTCAAAGATGCAAGCGGCAATACTTAGATCATTTCAATGTGCACTTTGTAATATAGACCATGCCGACAGCGCTGATTCCCCATATTGGCACACGACAGTAGACTTAGCTTGGCTTTTGCTCGGCCGCCCAACTATACCTCGAATAATTAACCCCCGCAAAGGGGACGCAGCATGGAACAGTGGAGAGGAAGATTTAAAAATGTGCCCGGGAGGCGCAGACCCTGCCGGCGCAATTAGCGATTTGGGAGCGATAAGGAGTTTGCTTTCAGAGCCAAACGCCTGTGATCCCGCATCAAATTGCGCGGTTGTTTGGGAATCGACGAGCGCAATCGACAGAGGTAGACTCGCCGAATTGGGCCACTGTGCGCTGCACTTATGCGGCAAAAATGACAGCGGGGCAGGAGGGGAGCCCAGTGAACCCATGACTGGTGGGTATGTTAATAACTTCGATCCTCGCGCAAACCCGTGGGGAACCGGTATCGGAGAACCCGGTAACGCGGGCACGTTGGCTGGCCAGCAAGCCGGTGGTGGCACAACCTTGGCGGGAGGGACAATCGCGGCGGGTGGCCTTGGAGGTATGGGCGCCGGAAACGCCGGTGGTCTCGGTGGAGATCCATCAAATGTTGGTCGTGGTGGCGTAGGAATGGCTAACGCTAACGGAAGCGGAGCTTCTAGCCAAGGTGGCTCTGGCAATACTCCACAAGTTGCGTAACGTCGTTCGGCACAGAAATGGAATTGAGCGGAAGCCCGATGTCTCTCGAACTATGTAAAAAGAGGGGCGGAAATGTTTGTAGTGGTGGCCAAGTCGCAGGACAGGGTCACGACCCCGGGACGGGTGAATAAAATTTACAAATGTATTGACTTTTAGAAGGGGTGATGCGACAATTAGTGATGTCGAAACAACTCTTCTCTCATCAGGTAGAAAAACATGTATTAAGCGGACTTTTAAAACACCCATTCATATTTGCAGACATCGATCCCTTCCTTTCGGAGAAGGATTTTTACCAAGACGTTCACTCAACAGTTTATTCAGTAATAAAACAATCTCTTCTAGACGATGAAAAACTTGACAAGATTCTTGTAGCAAATAAAATTAAAAATTTAGGAATAAGCTTCAAAGATGAAATTAATATTTTTGACTACATAGAAGATCTTTATTATACGCAAATCACAGACAGCGCAGCGCTAGAGAGCGCACAGGAGCTATCCAAACTCAGGATGTGCAGGGAAATTCATGGGACTCTGGAGGAGGGTCAGAAATACCTCGAGAATAACCTTAATGACAGCGTTGACGAGATCATTGCTAATAGCGACAGGATATACAGTGAAAGAATTTCCTCATATACCTTTGGTCAGGAGCCCGTCAATATCTTTGAAGGCCTAGAGGAAATAGTCGAAGAGAGGGGGAATAATCCTCTTGAAGAAAGCGGACTTCAGACTCCCTACCCAGAATTTAACCGTATGTTCGGAGGACTTCTTCCCGGTAACATTTATTCCATTATTTCAAGGCCGGGGGAGGGGAAAACGACTTGGTTAAATGATATTTGCCACAAGACTTCGGTCAAAAACAATATCATGGCTCTGTTCTTAGACACGGAAATGAGCACGGAAGAAATCCAGTTCAGAATGCTCGCATCATTATCCGGAGTCCCCCTGTGGCATATCCAGACCGGTAACTGGAGAAAAGACCCCCATATGTGTGAAAAAATCCGAGAAGCTTGGGAAAATATGGATAAACAAAAATACTTCCACTACCCCGTTGGTAACATGAGCATCGACGAAGTATGTTCAGTCATTCGTCGTTGGTACTATTCGAAAGTCGGAAGAGGAAACCCCTGCGTACTTGCTTATGACTACATAAAGATGACGGGTGAAAATGTAGGAAAGAACTGGGCAGAGTATCAGGCTATAGGTGAAAAAATTGATAAACTCAAGAAGATATCAGAAGAGATAGAGGCTCCAATCCTAACGGCCATGCAGCAGAACAGAAGCGGAGAGCACTTTAATAAGCGAGCTTCTAATATTACAGACGACTCTTCTACCGCCGCTCAGTCAGATAGGTTACAATGGTTTGCCTCTTTCGTCGGAATTTTCCGCAGAAAGGTTCCGGAAGAAATCGCGCTAGACTCAGAAGAGTTCGGAACTCACAAGCTGATAGCACTTAAAACCAGATTCCAAGGAAGGGATGCAGCAGGACATCAGGACATCATGCGCAGGACTATCGTAGAAACAGTTGCAGGCAGAGAGGTTAGGTCCACAAAGTGGACGCCCAATTACATTAATTATGATGTTAATAATTTTGGAGTAAACGAAAAAGGTTCACTAAGACATATAGTTGAAAGAGAGCGAGAGAGATATGACATAAGCGATAATGGAGCAGCCGGAAACGACGACTTCTTATAAAATATGGATAACTCAGATAAAATAAAAGCAATCTTAACAGATATTGGGTACGACTTGCGTGATTATGGCAAGGAGTTCAGAGCTCGACCAATATACAGAGACTCTGACAACAATACAGTTTTAAGAATTAAAAAAGATACAGGTAGATGGGTAGACTTTAAGGAAGGAATCTCTGGAAACCTCGAGGACCTAGTGAGGCTCTCCCTTAATTTGTCAAGCCCAAAAGAAGCCAAGGAATACCTTGACTCTAAGATTGATTTGTCTTCCATCAAGATCTTAAAACCACTAGTCACTGAAGCCAAAATTTTACCTACCAAGTTTTTGGATAAAATTAAAAAAAATAATTTTTATTGGAATAGGCGCGGCATTTCCAATGAGACCTTAGATCTTTTTGAAGGGGGCATCTGCGAGAATGGAAAGATGATGGGGAGATATATCTTTCCTATTTATAATTCCAGAAGAAAACTGATAGGTGTTTCCGGTAGAGATGTCTATCAAAACTTCCGATCAAATCGACCGAAGTGGAAACATATAGGGAACAAAATGAACTGGAAATATCCCAGCCAAGTCAATGATGACATACTCTCGTCTAAAAAGAAAGTAATATTGATCGAAAGCATTGGCGATATGTTATCACTCTGGGAGTCTGGTATAAAAAACACACTCGTTACCTTCGGTCTAGACGTGCCGCCTGCGGTCTTAAGTTCGCTCTTGCGCTTAGACCCTAATGAGGTTATTGTTTCTTTTAACAATGACCAAGGTCACAACTTCGCGGGAAACAAAGCAGCGAAGAAGGCCAAGAATAAATTACTGTCACATTTCGATGAAACTCAAGTAAAAATAGCACTACCGACAAAGAATGACTTTGGCGACATGGATAAGAAGGAGATTCTTGATTGGTATGAAAAAATTTAAATGTCTAAAAAAGAAACAGAGAAGGTACGATTTCTCTCCGCATCTAGAATAAAAACCCTAGAGACCTGCAGCTGGACTTATTGGTGCAAGTATCACCTAGGCTTACCCGATTCGACTAATAGTGGAGCGCTGAGGGGGACCCTCTGCCACTTAATTTTTGAGTTGCTACTCAAACCTAGGCATAAAAAACACTACGATAGTATAATAAAAAAGAAATCGATGAAAGGCAGCCCAGCAGTAGAAAGACTCGCTGTAAAACATCTCAAGACTTTTGTAACTAATTCCGAGAAAGGTATTCCAGAAAAAGAAGATTATGATCTTGTAAAGAAAATGATTTATGTGGGACTAAGTCATAACTTCTTCGGACATAAGGGGGCAGTAATAGACAGCCCCGAGCAAGAATTTAAGATAGAAAACAAGAAGCCTTCATACAATATATACGGCTTCATGGATAAGCCGATAAAATATAAGAAGAAAAAAGAACTAAAGATAGTAGACTATAAATCCAGCAAAAGAAAGTTTACAGGAGAGGACCTAGAGTCAAACGTACAAGCCATGATGTATGCACTTGCAGCTACTAAATTGTGGCCAGAATTTAAAAAAATTATAGTTCAGTTTCTTTTCCTCAGGTTCCCTAGGCAGCCAGCGCAAGAGCTTGAGTTTACCAAAGATCAGTTAAAAGGATTTGAGGTCTACCTTGAGCACCTGAACGTTGTAATAAATAACTTTTCAGAAAAGGAAGCAAAACTTAATTACGCAGCAGAGAACGAGAATCATTGGTTATGCGGACCAGCGAAGAGCGGATGGATATGTCCCTTCCATAAACCATTTGACTATTATGTCCTCTTAGACGAGGACGGTAATCAAGCAAAGTCCTCATATGAAAATGACCTTACCGCAAAGGACGGGCAGTCTATCGAGAAAAGAAAATACGCAGGCTGCCCCGCAAAGAACTGTTCACAGAAAGATAAAGAAAAAGATTTGTTTGACTTTTAGTAGGGCCTGACATAAAATCATTTTATGGACGATAGAGTTCTACCCCTATTCAAATCCCATTACAGCATAGGCAGAAGCATACTGACGCTAGAAAATTCTGCCTCGGATGTTGAACCGACAGTCTCCACCGATTCGGTGATGGATATTTGCTCAGAAAATGACATCTCGAATATCTTCCTTGTAGAAGATAACATGAATGGCTTTCTAGAAGCGTATCAAAGCAGTAAAGACATTAACTCAGTCCTTACGTTTGGACTAAGGCTATCCATACTCGATGATTGCGAGGACAAAAGCGCAGAATCCCTCCAAAGAACATGTAAATACATTATATTCGCGAAGAACGATAACGGGTACAGGAGGCTAATTAGAATATATACTCACGCATCCAAGACCGGCTTTTACTATTATCCCAGAATAGACTTCAGTTCTCTGCGTAGCTTCTGGTCAAATGATGACCTATCACTTTGCGTCCCCTTTTATGATTCTTTTATCTTTAGGAACTCCCTTGAGTACACGAGTTGCGTGCCAGAACTAGACTTTGTCGAGCCCGTCTTCTTCACGGAGAATAACGGTTTACCATTTGACTCATTAATATCCGACAGGGTGCACTCCTTTTGTAAGGACAAGTTCCCGATTCAAAAAGTTAAAAGTATTTACTACAGAAACAGAGAAGACTTTAAGGCCTACCTTACCTTTAGGTGCATCAACAATAGAACTACTTTAGATAAGCCGAACTTTGACCACATGTGCAGTAATGAGTTTTGCTTTGAAAGCTGGAAGGAGCAGGTATCTTGAGGTTTTTAGCTATAGGAGACTCTTGTAGGGATATATTCATTTATGGCACATGCGATAGGATGTGTCCGGAGGCTCCCGTCCCAGTGTTCATACCAACCAAGACGAAGACTAACGGCGGCATGGCAGCTAATGTATGCGCTAACGTTGAAGCCCTGGGAGTAGAGTGTGACCTAATGACTCACTCAAACGAGATATTGAAGACTCGGTACGTAGACATTAAGACGAATCAAATGTTACTTCGAGTAGATGAAAACGATGAGGCAGAACAGAAATTTGACTACAAAAAAGTCTCTTGGAGTAAATATGATGCAGTTTTAGTTTCAAATTATGGAAAAGGATTTCTTCGCTCATGTGCGATTAGAGATATATGTCAATACCATGATAACGTTTATCTAGATAGCAACAAGGTCTCAATGAATTGCGACCTGCCTCTTAATTTAAGATTCCTAAAGATAAATGAACACGAACTTGAAATAAACTCACATTGGAAACACCATTTACATCCCAGCCAGCATGGAAATAGTTCCTATAACAGGCCAGAGCAAATAATCGTAACTTTAGGACATAAAGGATGCCAATACATGGGCAAAACGTACCCGCCCCCCGAAAGGGTGGTCGCTCAAGATCTGTCTGGAGCAGGGGACACCTTTCTAGCGGCACTGGCGGTATCTATGACGAGAGTAGGAGATGCAGATGTAGCAATTAATTACGCAAATGAGTGCGCGTCAAAAGTGGTTTCCAAGAGAGGGGTAGCGACGATATGAAATCTATATTTGAGCATAACGGCTTGGGGTGGGGAGGAGCCGCCCTAGTTCTGTACGGATATTACCTTAATGCGAACATGAACGATAATTGTTGGCCAGTATGGTTAGTGGGAAACCTTATGGTTGGAATCTATTGCCTAGAAAAAAAAGCGTACCCGACAGCGCTTATGTCTTTCGTCTTGGCAGTCATAAACGTATACGGATATTTTAAGTGGATTAATTAATATGTTGCCAGTAACCAAATCGAAGATTATAAAGAAAGAGTGGGGTGGAGAGACATGGCTCGCGAATAACGAAGCAGAAAATTACTGTGGTAAGATTCTCCACATAAATTGCGGCCAGAGTACCTCAATGCATTACCATCTAGATAAGCACGAGACTTTTTACGTCCTAGAAGGCCAACTTACCCTAGACCTATTGGACACAAGAACTACGGAGAAATCTCGAGTTCTTCTCGAAGTCGGCGAAGGATACGAAATTAAACGTGGGCAACCCCACCAACTACGCGCAACTATTTTTACAAAAGTTATAGAAATTAGTACCCTTCACAGAGAAGAAGACAGTTATAGAGTTTGGAGATAATTATGGACGAACATTTATTAAGATTCGACAAGGATAAGACAATGGTTTTTATTGATTGCGAGACTGAAAACTTATGTCTGCACTCAAGCCACAACCTTCCATGGCAGGTGGCCATGATAAAAGCCAAGGATGGAAAGAAGATCGACGAGAAGAACTATTACCTCTCTTGGGACAGGGAATTGCACGTGGGAGCAGAGGCTGCGAGGATAACTCGGTTCAGTCCAGTTACCCACAAGAAGCGAGCGGTTCCACATGGGAACATACTTCCAACCATAGAGGATTGGCTCGACGACGCAGACTATATCGTTGGTCATAATATCTTAGGATTTGACATTTATTTAATAAAAGCAATATACGAAAAATCAGGCAAAGACTATAAACCACTTGCGGCTAAGATGCTAGATACGATGTGCTTAATGAGGGGCATAAAGCTCAACCTAAAATACAAACCAGAATCGGAGTCCCTACTAGAGTATCAATACAAGCTCCTACATACCAGAAAGAAGGGCCTACGTACGAACCTCAAAGCGGTAGCAAAAGAATTCAAGATAGACCATGACTATGAAAAATTACATGACGCTATAGTAGACCTAGAACTAAACCTAAAAGTATGGAACAAAATGGAATGGCAAATAGAAGCATGAAGAACTTTTCAGACAACTTTAACGAGCTTGAGCTCCCCTTACATGGAGTAAGGCTGCCCTCTTTTGACATTGATAAAGAGTATAAGCATGAACTGGGGGTTAGCGAAGACATTTCTAATTATGATTTCCTAAGGGAATTATGTAAAAAAGGATTCAAGCGTCTGAACTTTAAGAAGGGCACCAAAGAATATAAAGAGTACGGCGAACGAGGCAAGTACGAATTAAAGACACTCAAGAATCTTGGGTTTACGGATTATATTTTACTGTGTTGGGATGTGATTAATTTCTGTAATAAAAATAATATACCCACCGGACTAGGAAGGGGTAGCGCAGCAGGAAGTCTAGTTTTATATTTAATTGGAGTGACCAAAATTAACCCCGTAAAACGAGATCTTTATTTTGAGAGATTTGTTTCTAAAATTAGAGCGAAGAAGAAGGTCGTTGACGGAGTGACGTATTTAGACGGATCATTAATGTGCGACGTAGACCTAGATATCTGCTACTACAACAGGCAGCGGGTCATACAGTACTTAGAGGAGAAATTCGAAGGCAGAACATCTAAGATACTTACTCTCAATACACTCAGCACCAAACTCCTGATTAAAGAGTGTGGAAAGATTGTTGGGGGCAAATCAGAACAAGAAATGAACGAGGTCACCTCCCTAATACCCAAGGTATTCGGAGTAGTCAAAGGGCTAGATGAAAGCTACGACGAGGTAGAGAAGTTTAAAGACTGGTGCGACAAGAATAGAGATGTATATGACATCTCCCTCAAGTTAAGGGGCTTAATTAAAAACAAGGGGGTTCACCCGTCGGGGATGCTACTTTCTTATTCTCTCATGGATGAATCTTGTCCCACAGAACTTTCCTCTGACAAGGACTCGGTCTCCTCTTTCGATATGAACTGGGCCTCGCTTTTTAACGTCAAGCTCGACCTGCTTGGGCTAAGAGGAGTTTCTGTTGCGCATGACGTTTGCCAAAATGTCGGTATCGAGATGAACGAGATAGACCTAGAGCACCCCATCATATACCAGAACTTACAAGACCTAAGATGCCCACACGGACTATTTCAAATAGAGGCAGACATGGCGTATAAGGTCAGCCAGCAGGTTAAACCAAAAAATCTAGAAGAACTTAGTGCGGTACTCGCCCTAGCTCGTCCCGGAGCCATGGCGTACGTAAAACAGTATGCGGATTACGCTAACCACGGAACGTATGAACCCATACATCCTTTCTTTGATGAGATTCTGTCATCGACGGGCGGAGTTGCCCTATACCAAGAGCAGCTTATGAGAATGGCCAACAAGATTGGTTTTACTTTAGATGAAGCGGAGATGTTAAGGCGTATCGTCGGCAAGAAGAAGGTCACTGAAGTCAGGAAGTGGAAGAAAAAAATCAAGGCTAAGGTTAAAGAAAACAACCTAGAGCAACAGATTGGAGACGTCCTATGGAAGATCCTTGAAGACTCATCGAATTATTCCTTCAACAAGTCTCACAGCATCGCCTATGCAGCACTCGCAGCGATTACGATCTATCTCAAATTCAAATATCCTCAACAGTTTTTCTTAAGCCTACTGAAGATGACTAGACATGAACCTGACCCTACTAGTGAAATTTCTAAGACCCAAAAGGAACTTTCTGAGTTTGACATACAGCTTTTGCCGCCGCATCTGACTAAATCAGAGATGGACTTCATGATCGAGGATCAGAACATTAGATACGGCTTGCTGTCAATTAAGGGGATAAGCGACAAAAGCATAGAGAAATTAAATAAATTCAGGAATAAATACGCTAATAAGTTTGAGACCTTTCAAGCAGCGAAGCAAGCTGGGCTTAATATTGGTGCATTATCTGCGTTGATTCAGGCGGGAGCACTACAGGGATTCACTCAGTCTCGCTCTAAGGTCGTTTACGAGGCTCAGGTGTGGAATACCCTTACCGAACGAGAAAAGAAGCTCGTAATGCGCCTAGCGGACGAATACGAGTATGATCTAGTGACGATTATCAAAAAACTAGTTGAGTTTAAAGATAACGACAATAAAATAGCCATCAAAGAGTCCAGATATGGCACAATAAAGAAAAAATCAGAGCCATACCGCAGGATTTATGAGCTCAACAGTCAGTCAGAGAGATTCGCTAACTGGTTTTACGAGAATAAACTTCTTGGATATACATATGGGGTAGCGATTAGAGAGATATTCAGCGACAAAAGGCCAAACCTGTCCTCAATTAGAAACATTCAGGAACTCGCTGTGGGAAGGAGGCCAGTCTTCATAGGCACCGTAGAAGAGATCTTCAGCAGAGTCTCCAAAAACCAGAATAAGTACATAAAACTTAGCGTTACAGACGAGAGTGGTTCCATAGACGTATTGATGTTTAATGATAATATAGAAGAGTGCAAAACCATGAACAATGGTCTGCCCGAAAAGGGTAATATCGTAATCATCAAAGGAACAAAGAAGGACGAGTCCGTTTTCGCGAACCTAATTAGTATACAAGACAATAAAGTATATACCAAGCTGTCAGAGCTAAAGGAGGCTTGACATTTTAAAGGTTATAAAGTAGAATAACATAATGATACAGTTTTACAAACCGAACGCCAAGCTTACAGGCTCGGCGTGTTCTTTCTGGTCTAACTTCGACGGAAGCGTTATGGTTTCCCTTATCAAACAAGCTGCACCCCCGGGAAAGAATCCCTTCGCCAGCAACAAAGACAACCCACACAAAAGGGTCATTGCTAAACTGAACCCCACCGAAGTCGGGGGCATAATTGATTCCATAGAGAGTGGAAGAGAGTGGTCGAATTTCCATAACAGTGATAACCAGCAACTGCAGCTTAAGTTCACCACGTACGAAGCAGCTGGCAAGAAAGGCTTTTCCTTGTCGATCTACAGACAAGACAAGGCGGACTCGACTAATAAAGTTTCCTTCGCTATTGGATTTACTTTTCCGGAGGCTCGCTACCTAAAAGAGTTCCTTATTTATGCCTTACGAAAGAACTTCGACAAAGAACATGAAGAGTTCAAAAAGAAACAAAAGGAAAAATTTAAAGAAGCAGCAAGAGCCAAACGGAAGTCGGTGCAAGAAGACTCTCAACTAGGCCCGACGACGGAAACAGATGATGATGATTTGTGGTAATGGAAAAGAAGAAAAAAATATTCTATCATAGTGACTTTTCCCTTATCAAGACTGGGTTCGGTAGGGTATCTAAGTTAATTCTATCTTATCTTTATAAGACAGGCAAGTACGACATCGTTCATTTTTGTTGTGGCTTTACGGATGGGCACCCATCATACCAGCGCCTACCTTGGAAGTGTATAGGAGCATTACCTCAAGACCCGAAGGCTATTCAGGACTTTCAAAGAGACCCCAAGCTGGCCCAACTAGCTAGCTACGGTGCGCTCAATGTCGACGCTGCGATTTGTGAAGAAAAGCCTGACGTATACATAGCGGTACAGGATATCTGGGGAGTAGATTACGCATTAAATAAGAGATGGTTCCCCAATAAAAACTCAGCGATTTGGACTACCTTAGATTCACTTCCTATTTTGCCGACGGCAGTTAAAGCTTGCCAGAAGGTAGATAATTTTTGGGTATGGAGTAGCTTCGCAACGGACGCGCTTAATAAGCTGGGGCACGAGCACGTTAAAACGGTTCACGGTCCCCTTGACGAGTCCTTATTCTTTCGCCTGAAGGACACTGAGAGACTTCAAATCAGAAAAAAATTTACGATTCCTTCGGATGCTTTTGTTATAGGGTTTGTTTTCCGAAACCAACTTCGAAAATCGGTTCCCAATTTGCTCGAGGGGTATAAGATTTTCAAAGACAAAAACCCTGACGTAAAGAGCTTCCTCCTTCTTCACACTCACTTTGAAGAAGGCTGGAGTATCCACAAGCTGGCGGATGAATACAAGATTTCGAAGAAGGAGATACTCACCTCTTACTGTTGCAAATCATGTGAAGAGTATTTTGTAGCGCAGTTCCAAGGGCAAGATCTTTCTTGTCCCAGTTGCGGAGAAAAGAAATCCCTAGTGACCTCAAACATTCACCTTGGCGTAACCGAAAACCAGCTGAACGAGGTATATAATTTAATGGACGTCTACTGTCATCCATTTACATCCGGAGGACAAGAGGTCCCCATACAAGAAGCTAAATTAGCCGAACTGATTACTCTCGTTACCAACTACTCTTGCGGTGAGGAGATGTGCAAGCCAGAGGCTCACTCACTAGCTCTAGATTGGTCAGAGTACAGAGAACACAACACGGAGTTTATCAAGGCCTCAACAGAGCCCAAGTCTATAGCTAATAGAATAGAGGAGGTATACAAAATGCCCCTAGATGAGAGAATGGAGAAAGGAAAGCAGGGTAGACAGTGGGTCATAGATAATTTTTCTATTGATAAGATCGGGAAGTTATTCGAGGAATTTATCGACTCACGCCCAGAGCTCGACAAAAGTGTATATGAAGCGGTCTCTCTCCAGAACCCGAAAGCAGAAATTAACAATGATCTCCCAGATAAAGAATGGATAGTAGAGTTGTACGACAAAATTCTAGACATGAAGGTAGACGAGAACGATCAAGGCTTTCAATACTGGATGACCGAAATAGGAAAGGGGACAGGCAGGCCTAGTATAATCGAATACTTTCGTGGAGTAGCCAAAAGGGAGCTCTCTCAGAAAAAAGATTTGAATGATTACCTAGACAAAGACGACGAGGGCAAAAGGATTTTATATGCCATCCCCGAAAGCGCTGGAGACGTATATATGTCGACCAGTTTATTCCCTAGCCTAAAGGAACGCTACCCCGAGTACAACTTATACGTTGCG
>CEPX01124852.1_pt1 | contig 19721 bp, 21 predicted proteins | sample 361361 | NCBI WGS metagenome assembly CEPX01 (sample SAMEA2619974, study PRJEB7988) | marine metagenome | biome: marine biome (ENVO:00000447); feature: mesopelagic zone (ENVO:00000213) & marine oxygen minimum zone (ENVO:01000065); material: "saline water (ENVO:00002010), including plankton...
TTATCATAATCAGAAGTTGTTTCTTCAATTTGTTGTCTAATTTGAGTGCATCTTGCTTCAATATCAGTTTTTTTGCCTGAACCAGCAACAATTGTACTATTATCTTTGTCAACTTTTATTTTTTTGCAAGATCCAAGATCACCTATTTTTACATTTTCTAATTTAATTCCAAGATCTTCTGAAATTACCTGGGCACTCGTTAGTATTGCGATATCTTCTAACATTGATTTTCTTCTATCGCCAAATCCGGGTGCTTTAACAGCAACCACTTTTAATCCGCCTCTTAGTTTATTGACAACCAAAGTAGCCAGGGCTTCGCCCTCAACATCTTCAGAAATTATCATAAGCGGACGTCCCGCTTGAACGACCGACTCTAATAAAGGGACCATCGGTTGTAAGTTAGTTAATTTTTTTTCATGTAACAAAATGAGTGGATTTTCAAGTTCTGTAGTCATTTTGTCTGCATTAGTTATAAAATAGGGAGAAAGGTATCCTCTATCAAATTGCATACCCTCTACAACATCAAGTTCTGTAGCGAGTCCTTTTGCTTCCTCAACGGTAATTACACCTTCGTTTCCAACTTTTTGCATTGCTTTAGAAATCATATCCCCAATTTCTTTTTCACCATTTGCAGAAATTGTTCCAACTTGGGCTATTTCATCGCTAGTTTTAACTTTTTTTGAAGATGATTTTATTTTTTCAATAACATGCTCAACTGCATTATCAAGTCCACGCTTAACATCCATTGGGTTCATTCCGGCAGTAACATACTTACAACCTTCTTTGACGATTGATTGTGCTAGAAGTGTAGCTGTTGTAGTACCATCGCCAGCTTCATCGTTTGTTTTGCTAGCAACTTCCTTAACCATTTGAGCCCCCATATTCTCAAATTTATCTTCTAGATCAATTTCCTTGGCAACGGTTACACCATCTTTTGTTGAACGTGGTGCTCCATAAGACTTGTCTAAAACGACATTTCTTCCTTTTGGACCCAACGTAATTTTGACAGCATTTGCTAGAGTATCTACTCCTCGAATCATTTTACTTCTTGCTTCTGTATCAAACTTTATAATTTTTGACATTTTCTTTCTTTCTCCTTAATTTATTATTTGCCTTTCGAAATTCCCATAATGTCAGATTCTTTCATTATGCTATATTCTTTTCCATCAATTTTTACTTCCGTGCCTGACCACTTACCAAAAAGAACTATATCACCGACTTTTACATCCATCGGCGAAATTTTTCCATCTTCTGATTTTGTCCCAGGTCCAACGGCTACAACCTCGCCCTCTTGTGGCTTTTCTTTTGCTGTGTCAGGAATAATTATCCCTCCGGCAGTTTTTTCTTCGCTATCTAAAACTTTAATTAATACTCTATCGTGCAAGGGTCTGAATTTCATTGCTTTCTCCTATTAAATTCTTTGAATGATATAAATATATAAACATATAATTTCAAGGTGCAGTCAAAATTAACTTGATCTTTAAAAAACATTGAAAATACTATACTTTTCGCGTTTATATTGTGTTTATTAATGAATTTTTTGCACTTAAAAAATGGATTACGAGAAATAGCCGATAATTATAAAACTTTCTCTATAGATTTATGGGGAGTGGTACATAACGGGGTATCATTAAATCCCAAAGCTATGGAAGTTTTAGATAACTTGAAAAAAAAAATAAAAAGTTTATTTTAATGACTAACGCACCAAGACCAAGACAAAATGTAGCAAAATTTTTAAGCAAATTAAATTTTAATAAAGATTATTATCAGAATATTTTTACCTCAGGTGATGCAGCCTTAAATTCATTAAGATTAGACTTTCATGGTAAAAATTTTTTTCACTTAGGTCCAAAACGAGATTTTGATTTATTTATTGAATTTAAAGAAAAAAGAAAAAACAAAATAGAATCAGCAGAATTTATCTTATGTACCGGCTTATTTGATGAGCATGAGAATGATCTTTTTTATTATAGGAATTTACTTGAAAAATATGTCAATAAAAAAATGGTATGTACAAATCCAGATTTAATAGTTCATAGAGGTAGCAAAAAAGAATATTGTGCCGGATCCGTTGCTAAAATTTTTGAAGAAATGAAAGGAAAAGTAATTTACTATGGAAAACCTTATCCTGAAATTTATAAAGACTGTATTCACGATGAAAAAAAAGTGTTGGTAATCGGAGATAATTTAGAAACAGATATAAAAGGCGCAAATAATATGCATTATGATTCTTTATTTATAAAAAACGGAATTCATCAAGATGAATTCAATAGTTTAACATCTGACAATTTTGATGAAGTTTTTGACAAATATCAGGTCAAAATTAATTATTATCAAAATCATTTATCATGGTAGAAAACGATGTTTAAAATTTATAATAATTTTATTATTTCAAGAAAATTAAAAAAATCTATTTTATTAATAGGAAACTTTGATGGTTTACATTTAGGCCATCAAAAACTGTGCAATGAAGCAAAAAAATACAAAAAAAAATATAAGTTAAAGTTGGGAGTCCTAACATTCAATCCTTTGCCGGTTATGTTTTTTAATAACAAAATGAAAAACTATAGACTTACAAATGATTCGCAAAAATTTATTTTATTAAAAAAAATGGGGGTAGATTTTGTCATTAATAAAAGATTTAATTTATTGTTTTCTAATATTAAATCTGAAAAATTTATTAAAAATATAATAGTAAAAAAAATTGATCCAAAATTTATTTTTGTTAGCTCAAATTTTAGATTTGGAAATAAGAGAAAAGGTGATGTTAAAGAATTAATTACTGAAAGTAAAAAATATGGATTTAATGTTATAAAACCTGAACCGTTAAGAATTAAAAAAAAAGTTGTTTCTTCCTCATCAATTAGAGATTTGTTAAGAAAAGGAAAAATAAAGAAGGCAAATAAATTATTATCAAGAAATTGGGTAATTAATGGAGATGTTCAGAGAGGAAGGCAATTAGGTAAAAAGCTAGGATTTCCAACATGTAATATAGATATTAATAATTATATTTTAGCAAAACCTGGAGTTTATTCTATTAAAGTTACCATAGAAGAATCAAAAAAAATTTTAAGTGGCATAGCTTACCTAGGTTATCGGCCAACCTTTGAAGGGAAAAAACTATTACTCGAGGTAAATTTATTTGGTTTCAATGGAAATTTATATAAAAAAACACTAAATGTTTATTTTTTCAACTTTATTAGAAGAGATAAAAAATTTAAAAATAAAATAAGTTTAATTACTCAAATGAAAAAAGATTTAACAAAAGCAAAACTTGATTTGAAAAAAAAAATAATTTTATGACAAAAGAAAATTTGAATTTGCCCCAAACATCTTTTTCGATGAGGGCCAACCTACCTCAAAAAGAACCAGATATCGTAAATTTTTGGGACAAAATTGATTTATATAAAAAATATAGAAATTCGAGCAAAGGAAAAGAAAAGTTTATTCTACATGATGGCCCACCTTATGCAAATGGACACATTCATATGGGCACAGCACTAAATAAGATACTTAAAGATATTGTAACAAGATTTCATCAAATGGATAATAAAGACTCAAATTATGTTCCAGGATGGGATTGCCATGGTTTACCAATTGAGTGGAAAATAGAAGAACAATATAAAAAAAATAAAAAAAATAAAGATGATGTTCCAATTCGAGAATTTAGGAAAGAATGTCGAGAATTTGCAAATAAATGGATAGATATTCACATCAAAGAATTTAAGAGACTCGGAGTTATTGGTGATTGGAAAAATTATTACTCTACAATGAGCTTTGAAGCAGAAGCTGGAATTGTAAGAGAACTTGGAAAATTTTTATTAGAAGGAAGTCTTTACAAGGGGTTTAAGCCAGTTTTATGGTCAACAGTCGAAAAAACAGCTCTTGCTGATGCGGAAGTAGAATATAAAGACCATGTTTCAAATACTATTTATGTAGGGTTTAATGTCGAACATTCCAAAATTGATTCAATAAAAAATAGTAATGTCATTATATGGACTACAACACCTTGGACAATTCCAGCAAATAGAGCATTAGCCTACAATAAAGACTTAGATTATTCCTTGGTAAAAATTGATGACTCTTCTTCTGATTTCAAAAATCAGAAAATATTGATTGCCTCAAAATTATTAAACGCGATATTAGAAGAAAATGGATTAAAAAAATACAAAATAATCGACACATTCAAAGGTAGTAATTTTGAAGGAACAATTTGTTCTCATCCCCTAAAAAAATTTGGTTATAATTTCGAAGTTCCAATGTTCGAAGCTCAATTTGTAACACTTGAACAAGGTACTGGAATTGTCCATGCTGCACCAAGTCACGGACCTGATGATTTTAATCTTTGTCTTAAACATGGAATAAAGGCCATTGATACAATTGATGACAGCGGACGCTATACAAACAATATACCTTCTTTTAAAGGCATTCATATTTTTAAAGCCGATCAATTAATCATTAATAAATTAAAAGAAGAACAAAAATTATTAGGAAATGGAAAACTTACTCATAGTTACCCTCATTCTTGGAGATCAAAAGCTCCTTTAGTTCATAGAGCTACTCAGCAATGGTTTATCTCAATGGAAAGTCATGGGCTTAGAAAAAAAGCTCTTAAAGCTATTGATGAAACAGATTTTTATCCAAAAAAAGGAAAAGCAAGAATCAGAGCAATGATCGAGTTACGTCCTGATTGGTGCATATCAAGGCAAAGAACATGGGGTGTTCCTTTACCTATATTTGTTTCGAAAAAAACAAACGAGGTACTGAAAGATCCTGAAGTTATTGAAAATATTGCAAAAATTTATGAAAAAGAGGGATCGGATTGCTGGTTTACAGATGATTCTCAAAAATTTTTAGGTAATAAATATAATAAAAAAGATTTCATTAAATCTACCGATATCTGCGAAGTTTGGTTTGATAGTGGATCAACACACTCCTTTGTTTTGGAAAAAAGAGAAGATTTGAAATGGCCAGCATCAATGTATTTAGAAGGATCAGACCAACATCGTGGTTGGTTTCATTCTTCGTTATTAGAGTCATGCGGCACAAGAGGTAGAGCTCCCTATGAAAGTATTTTGTCTCACGGATTTGTAGTTGATGGAAAAGGGTTTAAAATGTCAAAATCTACAGGAAACATAATTTCACCTGAGGACATATTAAAAAAATATGGTGCGGACATACTAAGAGTTTGGGTGGCTGCATCTGATTATGCTGAAGATCTAAGACTTGATTTTTCAATATTAGAACAACATGCTGAGTCATATCGAAAAATAAGAAATACCTTTAGGTTTTTACTAGGCAATCTTCAGGATCAAAAAACTGATATTGATTTTAATTCGGATGAAGTTTTAAATTGGCCTGATCTCGAGAAATATATGCTACACAAAATTTATCTGTTGGATCAAAATTTTAAATTTTATTTTAGAGAATATAATTTTCATAAACTTTATAAAGATCTTCTTAATTTTTGTTCTCAGGATCTGTCAGCTTTCTATTTTGATATTAGAAAAGATACGTTGTATTGTGATGGAAAAGATTCGCAAACTAGAAAAGCATGTATAAAATTATTAAATATTTTACTAGATTCTTTATTAAAGTGGTTTGCTCCCATATTGTCATTTACAACAGAAGAAATTTATAAAATAGTTAATAAAAATGAAACTGATAGCATTCATCTGAAAAATTTTCCAGTTGTACCACTAGCATGGAAAAACGATCGCTTGTTTAAAAAATGGAGTAAATTAAATTATATAAGACAAGTTTGTAATTCGGCTATAGAAGTAAAAAGATCTAATAAAGAATTAGGATCGAGTTTAGAGGCTGATCTTGAAATATATTTAGATGATCAATATCTAAAACTTGCCAAAGAAATTAATTTATCCGAGTATTGTATAACTTCGCAGGCAATAGCAAAACCTTTTGATGATAAAAAAGAAAATTTATTCCAGATTGAAAATATCTCAGGTGTCAAGGTTTTGGTCAAAAAAGCAAAAGGTAAAAAATGTCCAAGATGTTGGAAAATAACAAATAATAAATGTGATAAAAATATGTGCGCTATGTAAAGAGGAATAATTGTCCAGTATTAAGTTAAAAAATTTACTAAATCATTTTATTATAATAATTTTAATTTTTATTATTGATCGAGTAAGCAAAGTTTATCTCCTAAATTTACATGAAAATGGTATTGATGTGGATTTTTATATTTTTCCCTTTCTAAATGTTTACTTAGCCTGGAATACTGGCATAGGATTTGGCTTATTTTCTACAGACCCAAACATTTTTTATCATTTTTTAACCGCTTTAATTGGAATGATTAATTTGGTGTTAATAATTTTATTATTTAATCTAGATGGTATTAGAAAATATTTCATTTCTATGATTCTAGGCGGTTCATTTGGAAATTTTTTTGATAGAATTTACTATTTTGCGGTACCAGATTTTGTGGATCTGCATATCGGAAATTTTCATTGGTTCATATTCAATATTGCGGATATATTTATTACAATTGGTGTAATTTGCCTAATTTTGGTTGAAATATTTGGCAAAAATATAAATAAAGGACTTAATGCAAAAAATACTTAATAAAATAATCATAATAGTTTTTTTTTTCATCACAGCGTGCGCTTCATCTTGGGAAGATGTTAAAAAAGGATTGGGTGGTGAAAAAAAAACATCTACGGATGAATTTTTAGTAAGAAAAAAGGAACCTCTTGTTATGCCACCAAAATGGAAAAATTTACCAGAACCAGGCGCGGCAATGAAATCAGATGACGAAGTTGGAGAAGCGACTGATATTGAGGAACTTATGAAATTGGGAGAAAATATAGAAAGTTCAACTAATTATGAGCAAGGCAACGGAAATTTGGAAGAGTCGATTTTAAAAAAAATTAAGTAAAAATAATGTTAATTAAGACCATTCTTTTCAAAAATAATTTGATTAAGAAAATAAAATCAAAAAATATTTTAAAAACTAAAAAAAAATTTTGGGAATTAAAAAAAGATTATAAAGAGAAAAGAATTGCCTTACTTACTAGCTTCGAAAAAAATTATAAGCTTAGTTACTCAAAAAAATTAGTCAAAGTTTTAAGAAAAAAAAAAAATATAATTTTGGTGGGAATGGGTGGTTCAATTCTTGGGGCAAAAGCATTGTATTCATTTTTAAAACGAAAAATTAATAAAAAATTTTTTTTTCTAGATAATTTAAGCGAAAAAAATATTTTAGAACTGAACTTAAAAAAATTTATAAAGCCAGCTTATATTTTTATATCTAAATCTGGAAATACTATCGAAACTGTTACAAATATGAATTTAATTATTCAAAATAAAAAAAATAATACAAAAATTTTTATTACCGAAAAAACAAGTAATGCAATAACTGAAATTGCAAATAAACTAAAAGCAGAAATTATAGAGCATAAAAATTTTATAGGAGGAAGATATTCTGTAATGTCAGAAGCCGGAATGTTGCCAGCAGAATTAATGAATTTAAATGTAAAAAAATTTAAAAATTTAAATTACTTAATTAATAACAAGAATTTTGTTAATCGATTAATTTCAGATGCATCCTGTTTGTATGATTTGTCTAAACAAAATATCTTGAATTCAATAGTCCTAAATTATGATCCCGATATGAGCGATCTCGGTTATTGGTATCAACAATTAATAGCAGAAAGCCTTGGAAAAAAAGGTAAAGGCTTTATCCCAATGGTTTCTATTATGCCAAAAGATCATCATAGCTTGCTTCAGTTATATTTGGATGGACCTAAAAATAATTTTTTTACAATATTTGCATCAAGACACCAAAAAAAATATAGATTATCTAATTACTTAATACCAAAATCTATTAAATATATAGCAAAAAAAAATTTAGAAACCATCTTATGTGCACAAAGAAAAGCAATGGAGAAAGCTTTAATTAAAAACAGAATTCCCTTTAGAATTTTTTACTTTTTAAAGAAACGTGAACAAGAACTGGGTACGATTTTTACTTTTTTTGTTTTAGAAACGATTCTTTTATCAAGATTAATGAAACTGAATCCTTTTGACCAACCAGCTGTTGAAAATATAAAACAAGATACTAAAAAAATTCTTTTAAAAAGCTAAATTTCCATAAATAATCTTTGAAGCACCATATTTTCTTATATCTAATATTTTGAAGTTGTTTGGATAATTATCCTTCGATTTTTTATTTCTATGAATTACAATGATTGCATTTTTTTTAAGGATATTTGCTTTAATAATACTATCAATTAATTCAAAAATATTTTTTTCTTTGTAAGGAGGATCCAAAAAAATCAAATCTACCTTATAATTATAATTGTCAATATTAGATAAATAATTTAATACCGAATATTCAATTACGGAGGTCTTTTTTTCAATATCAAGTTTATAAATATTTTTTTGTAATATTTTCAAGGCATTTTTATTGTTTTCAACAAATATGACTTTACTGGCATCTCTAGATAGACATTCTAAGCCAAAAGATCCAGTGCCCGAATAAAGATCTAAAATTTTTGCATTTTTGAATTTAAATGGTAACTTTTTAAAATGAATCAATGTATTAAAAATTGACTCTTTGGTAATATCTTTGAGAGGTCTTGTTTCTTTACTTAGAGGAATGAACAGTCTTGTATTTCTAAACTTTCCAGAAATTATTCGCATTATTATTTTGTTTTTTATCTACCACAAGTTAATTAATATCTTTTCTAAAAAACCATTTTTCCAATTAATCCTATATTCATATAATATTGATATATAAAAAATATATAATTATGAATGAAATTTTGGCGAAATTAAAGTACGGGTCTAATTCTTTCGAAGTACTGGAAAAAGGCAATCACGTCATTTGTGCTGTTTCGGGAAAAAAAATTTCTTTGGATAAACTTACCTATTGGAATGTTGATTTGCAAGAAGCCTATTTTTCACCTAAAGAGGCACAAATACGATTTGAAGAATTAAAAAAATGATAATTTACAAATTTATTTCCAACGGTTGTGCGACCAAAGCCATTGTTCAGGTTTCTTTAAAATCATTTTTTCAAGCTGTTGATTAATTTCTAATGTTAGGCCGCAAGTATCTTTCTCATAGTTCTCAGTTTTTTTGTATTCAAAGGGTTTGCAAACTGTCATTTCAAATCTACTATTCGATAATCTTTCCATACGCAGGGGCACAATTTTGCAGTTATATTTGAGTGATATTTGAGCTGGGATAGTTGTTGTTAATGCAGGACAATTGAAAAATTCAATTTTTTTTCCTTCACTAGTTCTTTGATCGGCTATTATAATTACCGAATATCCACTTTTGATTTTATTTAATAGTTCTCTGATGTTCGATCTTCCTTTTTTTATCATTATAGGACATACATATTTTAATCTCAGATATTCCATGATTGGATTTAAAAATATGTTATTTAGAGGCCGATAGATTGCACAAAATCTAATTCCATATCGATTCAATTTGATTCCTAATAATTCAAAATTTGAGAAATGGCCTGATACGAAAACTACAGGCTTATTGCTATTTTTAATTTCATCCAAATATTCCTTTCCATTTAATTTTATCAAGTGGTTATGATTTTTTTGAAAATTATTCAAAAAAATATATTCAGAAAAGGTCCTTCCAATATTGTTCCACATACCGAGAGATATTCTTTTAATCTTTTTTTGGTCAATGTTTTTGAAACAAATCTTTAAGTTTTTTTCTATAATCCTTTTTGATCTAAGTAATGGACCAAATATTTTGGCAAGACTGCTTCCCATAAAGGATGCATTTCGAGGTCCAATAATTTTAAAAGTCATAAATAACGATAAAACTATTATAAATTGTAAAAAATATTTAAAGATTTTCATATAATTTTTTTTAATTCATTAATAAATTCTTCTTTTTTATCAATAAGTAATTCGAATTTTAAATATTTAATATTTTTTTTATCTTCATTAGTTAGTCTAAAATAATCTTTTTCGGTAGTTACCAAACATGCGTCCAACTCTCTAGCTCTTTTGTTCAGGTTTGTAATATCTATTTTTTTAAAATTATAATGATCGGGAAATTTAAAAGTTTCTATCATTTCTATATTATTATTTTTTAAAAGATCAAAAAAATTTTCAGGGCTTCCTATGCCCGCGAATGCTATGACTTTTCTATTTGTCATATTATCTAAATTTGTTAGTTTATATTGAGTATAAAAAATTTTAATTTCAGGATTAAATTTATTTATAGTTTTTTCAAATTCCAAATTTTGGTTTCCGTTAATAAATACATAGTTGCATCTTTTTAATGCATTAAGTTTTTCTCTAAGTGGTCCTGAAGGAATTACAAAACCATTTCCAATCCACTGTTTTTCATTAAAACAAATTATAGATATATCACTTTTTACACTTGGATCTTGAAAACCATCATCAAAAATAGCCACTTTAAAATTATTACTAATCAATGACTTTACTGCCTCCGATCTTTGTTTATTTGAAAATACTTTACCAATATTTTCTAACAATTTTGTTTCATCGGCATATTTTCCATGGCGCTTTTTTATAAATGCTGGATTTAATTTTAGTGACTTAAGTATTTGAAATATTTCTATACAAAGAGGTGTTTTACCAGTTCCACCTAGATAAATATTTCCAACTAAAATTATTGGAATGTCAAACTTCTCTTTTTTTGAATATTTAAATTTTAATAAGTTAATTAAATTAATTATTAGGCTGAAGGGAAAAAAAAAGTAAGGCCAAACCGAAAATTCCCTACTATCCCAAAATTTTGGTTTGTAAACTTTCATTTCTTATTTACAATAAATTTTTTTATTTCCAAATATATATTTTTCAATATAGATTGACCTATAGAATTTATTTGTTTCTTTAATTTTTTACTCTCTTTTTCTTTTGAACTTAAGTCTTTTAATAAAAATTTTTTTAGATTGTTAATAGTATTAATTTTTTTTGAAATATTAAAAAATGCCAAATAGGAGTAAACTTCTTTAAAATTATTTATGTGGGGGCCATGGTAAATTGAACAACCCATTCTAGTAGGTTCAATTGGATTTTGACCACCATGATTAATTAGTGATCCACCTAAAAAAACAGATTTAGAAATATTAAAAAATTTTTGCGTTTCTCCAAAAGTGTCTACAAGATATATATCTATGTTACTGTTAAATTTTGATTTATTTGTATGTAAATGTATTTTTAAATTCATCTTATTTAATTCTTTAACTATTTCATCAATGCGATGAATATGTCTTGGTATTATTATTAAAATAACATTTTTTAATCTTTTTTTTAATTCAATGTGAGTTTTGCCACAAAAAATTTCTTCACCAACGTGGGTACTAGTAGCACACCATATTTTTTTGTAATGAAATATTTTTAAAATATTTTTATCAAGCTTATCTGAAGAAAGAGAAGCGGGACTTGAGAATTTTAAATTTCCAAGGTTTTTAATTTTTTTTACACCAAAATTCGTTAAATATTTTTCAGTTTCTTTATTTTGAGACAAACATATATCAAAACTATCAAAAATTGATTTTGCAAAATTAGGAATCTTTTTCCAGCGTAAATAAGTTTTGGTAGTAATTCTTGCATTTAATAATACTAAAGGAATCTTCCTGTTTTTTATGTTTAAAATAAAATTTGGCCAAATTTCCGATTCAACAAAAATAACTAAGTTTGGAAGCCAATGATTTAAGAATTTTTTTGCAAAAATATCTTTGTCAAACGGAAAAAATTGGTGAATTATTTTTTTTGATTTTATTTTTTTTTCAAATATTTTTGATGAACTTAGAGTATTTGTCGTTAAAAGAATTGACTTGATTTCTTTAATTTTTTCAAGCTTCCCCAGAAGAGGAACGATACTTAGTAGCTCACCTACACTAGCAGCATGAAACCATACCAGTTTGCCCTGGGGTTTCTTTTTTTTTATTATACATAATTTTTCTTTATACCTATTCTTATCCTCTTTTTGTTTATGGATTCTTATTTTAAGAATAATTGGAGCAAATAGACAAACTACATTTATTATCAACCTGTATAATATTAACATTAATTAGTGAGGTCTTAATTGTTTATTATAAAAGTTTTTATAAATTTTTGAATTTTTTAAAAGATAATCGTGATTCCCTTCAGCTACAACTTTGCCATTCTCGATTATAAAAATTTTATTTGCTCTTAATACAGTAGAAAGTCGATGGGCTATAATAATAGTTGTTTTATTCTTTGTTAGATACATTATTGCTTCCTGAATTTTATGTTCAGTATCAGCGTCCAATGATGAAGTAGCTTCATCAAGTAAAATAATTGGCGCATCTTTAAGGATAGCTCTTGCAATGGATATTCTTTGTTTTTCACCACCAGATAACCGAACACCGTTTTCTCCTATTAGTGTATCGTATTTTTCTGGTAACCGTTCTACAAAGTCATGTGCAGCAGAAAATTTACTCGCTTCAAGTATCTTTTCTTTCGATGCATCAGAGTTTGCGTAAGCTATATTTGATAAAACTGTATCATCGAATAATGTGATATCTTGACTTACTAAAGAAATATTTTTTCTTAAGGAAAATAAGGTTACTTTGCGTATTGATTGATTATCAATCAGTATTTCACCACTTGAAGCGTTATAAAATCTTGGGATCAAATTCATTATAGTGGTTTTTCCAGCCCCGCTATGACCAATCAAAGCTATGATATTTCCGCCTTCTATTTTGAGATTTATAGATTTTAATATTTCTTTATCATCATCATAGGCAAAACTTACATCTTTGTATTCGATTTTTGCCTTATCAATTACCAAATCTTTGGCATTTATATTTTCGTCAATTTTTCTTTTTAGATCAATAACTTCATAAACTCTTCTAGCCCCAGCCAAGCCTTGTTTTATACCTATGTTAAGTGTGGCTAAAGCTCTCACAGGTTGATACGACAACATCATTGCTGCAAGAAAGGAAAAAAAATTGTTTATTTCAAGTGTGCCGCTATGGACCATTCTAGCAGAATAATAAATTAAACCTGCTATCATCAATCCAGTCAAAACCTCCATAATTGGGGTGCTTCTAACAAGAATGATTCCCATTTTTTGACCTTTTTCTTTTGCTTCTTCTAAAAACTTATCTGCCCTTGCAAATTCAAATTGTTCTTTTTGATAAGTTTTAATTATTTTGGAATTTTTTAATATTTCCAAAAAATAAGATGTGATCATTCCTATTTTTATTTGAAGTTCAGCTGTTATTTTGCCCATTCTTTTTCCTAGGGATTTTGACGTAATTGTTGCAAGCGGAATCATTATAATTGCAAATAATGAAAGTCTCCAATTTTGATAAAACATCAAACTTAATAAAGCGATTAAGGTTAAACTGTCCTTTATTAAACTCAATACTGATGAGCTTACCAATTGAATAATTAGTGCGGCATCAAATGTCAAGTTTCCTATAAATTTTCCTGAATGTTTTTTTTCAATCACCTGTGTGTCCGAATTTATTATTGATTCGAGTAAATTTTGCTGAATCTCTTTTTCAATTGACGCACCAACTTTTATCATCATGGTTCTTACAAGATAAAGTGAGATTCCTTTAATAGTAAAGGCTAATATTATTGTGATAGGAATTAATAACAAGAAATCTGTATTTTTTTCTACAAATATTTTTTTAATTGCTGGATCAAGCAACCAAGCTATAGCAGCGGTACTTCCGGCAACTAGTAACGAAAGAAATAATGCAAAAAAAAATTTATTAAGATATTTATTAATGTAATTATTATATAATCTTTTTATAATTTCTTTGTCAGTCATATTTTTTATTAAAATTTAAATATTTGTAGCCATTAATGTTAGAAAAACTAAAAGACCGAAAAAGTTATTACTTTTAAAAATTATTAAACAACTATTTGTATTATTTCTATCTAGACGAGTCATTTGATGCAAAAGATGCATAGCGGGAAAAATTAAGATTGTAAAATAATACATTCTATTTTCTTCCAGGAAACCCAGAATAACCAAAAACAAAACACAGATAAAGTAGCATAGACTAACAAAGAGTTTGTAATTTTTTTTAAATTTAATTGATGTTGATTTTACTCCAATTATTTCATCATCATAAATATCCTGAAACCCATAAATGGTGTCATAACCCAATGTCCAAAATATGGCTGCAATGTATAGCAAAATGGGTTCTAATGATATTTCTCCTTTTAATGCAGTCCATCCCAACAAAATGCCCCAATTAAAAGTAAGTCCCAAAAAAAATTGAGGCCAGTAGGTCAACCTTTTCATATATGGATAGGAGAAGAGAAGGGGTATTGATAGCAAACCTAGAATAATTGTTAAAAAATTAAATTGAATTAAAATAATAAAAGCAACCAAACACAATAAAATTATATACACAAAAGACTCTTGCGTTGAAATTCTTCCCGAGGGTATAGGTCTATTTTTTGTTCTATCTACTTTTTTATCAAAATCTTTATCAGCGATATCGTTAAATATACAGCCAGCACTACGCATTAATACTGAGCCCAGAAAAAATAAAATAATATAATTTATAAACAATCTGAATTCTCCAGTTTGATCAAAAGCAAGAGCCAATCCCCAAAGGCAAGGCCAAAATAGAAGCATAAATCCAATTGGCTTATTTAATCTGGTAAGTTCGATAAAAATTTTGATTTTATTCATTCAAGAAATGGCTTGTAAATAACAAAGGGTGGATTCATAATCAATCTGATTCGTTATGAATGTAGATTATACAGTCGCGGCACTCATGTTTCCAGCCATACCGTTATTAATGAACGTTTATGGTAATCGGTTTCACACGTTAAGCGACCTAATAAGAAAAATACATGACGAATATGTTTGGGAAAAACATATTCCTCATGAATGGGAAAAACAGCTTATTAATTTAAATGGAAGAGTTAAATTGTTAAAATATACAGTTGCCTTTGCAAGTTTTGGTTTTTTACTTAATATGTTAACTGTTTTTGCTCTGTTATCTCGGCAGAACATTTGAAGCTAGAGTAATTTTTGGTACTTGTTGTATGGCAATGATAATTTCAGTACTTTTTTTTCTTAGAGAAATACAAATTTCTACAAAAGCTTTAAAGTTACATTTATCAGATATGAAAATTGATTTGGATTAAGGAACAATAATTGCTGGACCAATTATTTTTCTCCCCTCCAGGTCTTTGTGAGCCTGAACGACATCTTCTAAATCATATTTTTTGGATATCTCTACTTTAATTTTGCCTAGTTTAACTTTTTCAAATAATTTTTCTGCTCCTTCCTCTAATTCATTTTTTTTTGCCAAGTAATGAAACATGGTGGGTCTTGTAAAATAAAGACTTTTTGGTTGTATCATTTTTTTCACATCAATATTTTCTACAGGACCTGACGAGTTTCCGAAAGATATCAGCATTCCTTTTACTTGTAAGCACTCAATTGATCCTTCAAGAGTATTTTTACCTACACCGTCATAAACAACAGAAACACCCTTACCTTTGGTAAATTCCAAAACTTTTTTTGCAAAATCTTCTCTAGAATAATTTATTACAAAATCACAACCATTTTTTTTAGCTATACCAATTTTTTCATCCGATCCAACAGTTCCAATAACTTTGCATCCTAGGCTTTTTGCCCATTGACAAAAAATTTGCCCAACCCCACCAGCAGCAGCATGAAATAATATAGTTTCATTTGCTGAAACGGGATAAGCTTTACAAAGCAAATAATAAGAGGTTAAGCCTTTTGTCATTAAGGTAGCAGCAATATTAAAATCCATTTCCTTTGATATTTTTACCAAATTTTTTGTTGGGTAATTTCTTTCCGATGAGTATGCTCCAAGTGGAGTACCGGCGTAAGCTATACGATCTCCAATTGAAAAATCTTTAACCTTTGAGCCAATTTTTTTAATTATACCTGAACCTTCCGTGCCTATTCCAGAAGGCAATTCAACAGGATATAAACCGGATCGATGATAAGTGTCTATGAAATTAAGACCTATGGCTTTATGTTCAATGAATACCTCCTCTGGCCCCGGTTTATCAAGATCAATTGTCTTAATTTTTAAAACTTCCGGTCCACCAGTTTTTTCAATTTTAATTGCTGTAGTCATTTTTGAACAAAGGTTCCACTATGATAATCTTGAATCGCTTTAATAATTTCTTCTTTAGTGTTCATTACAAAGGGACCACCTCTTGCAATTGCTTCCCCAATTGGTTTTCCTGCTATGATTAAAAATTTACTTTTTTTGTTAGCATAAACATTTAAATCATTTCCATTTTGAAGACAAACCAAATTTGAATTTTGCAATTGATCATGCTTTTTATTTCCTATTATTATTTCCCCAGAAACCAGGTAAACGAAAGCATTATGCGAAGAGGGAATAGTAAAATAAAAAATTTTATCTTTTTCTAATTCAACATCTATATAGATTGGATCGACAGAAATACCTTTTACGGGACCGATTTTATTTTGATATTTTCCAGCTATTATTTTTATTTTTTTTTCTTGATCTTTAAATTCGGGAATTTCTTTGGGCTCAATATTTTGATAAGAAGGTTTATTCATTTTATATTTTGCAGGCATATTCACCCACAATTGAAATCCGTGTAACTTTCCTTCTTTCATTATAGGCATTTCAGAATGAATAATTCCTCCAGCTGCTGTCATCCACTGGACACCTCCTGGACCTAGATCACCTTTATTACCGGAACTGTCCTCGTGTCTAAATTCTCCATTAAGCATATAGGTTACTGTTTCTATGCCTCTATGGGGATGAGATGGAAAACCAGCAATATAATCTTCTTTATTTTCAGAACCGAATTCATCTAACATTAAAAAAGGATCAATAAAATCAAGTTCAGAAATTCCTATGCTTCTCTTTAATTTAACACCCGCTCCATCAGATGTTTCAATTGCCTTAACAATTTTTTTAACTTCTATTGTTGACATAAAATCATTTTTTTCTAAACATTATACCAGTTCAAACAACGTTTCATACGCATGAAATATACAAATCGCTGTGTTATTTATTTTTGTAGCAAATCTTCTAATTTCTGAACTTCTCCAATTTTAAATATTATTGCATCATCTTTATGGTAACCATACTTATTTGTGTTATTTTTGAATCTTGCTGGCGGTTCAAATGGATCTTCAAACGAAAGTGTTATTGTTCCCCAGTGCATGCCTAATACTTTTTTGCTTTTTAGATCTTGTCCAATATTAAGAGCCTCTTCTGGGTTAGCATGGTAAACTGATTTTTCAAACATTGGTCTAAAATCATATGCGCCGATATTAATAAATGTTAAATCGATGGGCCCATACTCTTTGCCTAATTTTTTATAGATATTTCCGTATCCCGTATCACAAGCAAAAAATATTTTTTTATTTTTATATTCAATTAAAAAATTTCCCCACAAAGTCTTATTAGTGTCGGTTAAAGTTCGTTTAGACCAGTGAACCGCAGGCAATAATGTTATCTTTAAATCATTGACTCGAACTTGATTGTACCAGTCCATCTCTTCAACATTATTGAAACCATTCTTGGTAAAATATTTACTTAATTTAAGCGGGGTAAGAACTTTGGTTTTTTTATAAGGAAATTTTTTTATCGTTCGGTAGTCCAGATGATCATAATGATTGTGAGTTAACAAATATAAGTTAATTTCTGGAATATCTTCAAGATTAATTGCAGGTTTCGCATATCTTTTTGGTCCAAAAATTAAAGGACCAGCATTTTTAGAAAAAAATGGGTCTGTTATGATTGTTGTGTTTCCTAATTTAATTAAAAAAGTCGCGTGCCCAATCCAAGCGACATAGTTATCATTTTTATATTTCTCAATATTTTTTAGCACTTCCTTTTTATCAACAATGTGATCTGATGGTATATTAATTCTGATTTTCTTTTTTTCTTTGTTCCATTTTAACATTGACCATTTAATATTAGGATCTCTCAATGGACTACCTTCAGGATTTCTAAAGGTTCCATCCAGTAAATGATGATAAGGTAAAACTTTCATAGTTTTTACAAAAGTATTATAGTTTATTGAAAATAATATTATCAATAGGTATGTTACTAACTTTTTTTTCATGACTACAAAAATAAGATTAAATTTTTCTGATAAAATTCAAAGTGAAATAATATCATATTTGACAAGAGAACAGTCTCATTATGTAAAGGATGTTATGAGACTAAAAACAGGTGATAGCTTTTCAGTTTTTAATGACCAAGGTGAATGGAATGCAATCATTGAAAGTTATGAAAAAGATGGAGCTCGGATAAAAATTTTAAAAAAAGTAAGAAACAAAAAAAGTGAAAAAAATGTTTGGTTGGCTTTTTCACCTATCAAACAAAATCCATTGAATTTTATGATACAAAAAACGACCGAGCTTGGTATTCAAAAATTTATTCCAGTAATCTGTGAAAGATCAGTTGTGAACGATATCAATATTGAAAGAATTAAAAAAATAATTATTGAATCAAGCGAGCAATCAAACAGACTTTCAGTTCCCGAAATAACAAAAAAAGAATCACTAAAGAATTTTCTAAAACTTTTTCCAAAAGATGGATGTATAATTTTTTGTGATATCAACTGCAATAAAAGTAATTTTAAAAATATTCTGTCAAAAAAAATCAAAGGCCCCGTATGCATCCTGGTAGGTCCAGAAGGAGATTTCTCTGAAAACGAAAGACAATTAATAATTGAATTAAATCAAACTTCTCCCCTATCTTTGGCTTCAAATATACTCCGAGCTGAAACGGCAGCTATAGCTGCCACAACTATTATTAATTTTGAGCTAAATTCATCATAATTTTTGTACAATTTGTCGCAAAAGAGTAGTTGTATTTTTAATTATATTCTTGTAAGTGCAGTGTAGTTTTTTGAAAATTGACATAGATCAAAGAGATGATGAATACGGGATATACAGTTTTGGCCTCAATAATCGGTCTTTTAATATTATTTTTGTTTCTATCATGGTTACATGTTTCAGCGAAATATGTAGGGGTAAAAAATAATAAGAATTTGACACGATGGAAAAATATTATTGATGCAAAAAATGAAAATCTTGGATGGTTCGATTTGGGCAATCACATAATAGTTATAGGAGCTGTTTTGCTTGCAATATTTATTGTAATAAATGCACAGTAAAATCAATTAAAAACAATGACCATTGCATTTGTACTTTTTTTAGTTGTTGTTGGAACTCTAATATTTCATATTTGGAGTCCTTGGTGGCTGACGCCTTTAGCCTCAAACTGGAGTGGTATGGACGAAACCCTTCTCCTAACATTCTGGGTTACCGGTGGTGTATTTATGGCCGTCGGTTTGTTTATGGTTTATTGTGTATGGCGTTACCGTTATCAAAAAGATAGAAAATCAGAATATAAACCTGAAGATAAAAAATTAGAATTTCACTTAACATGGATAACAGCAGTTGGCGTTGTGGCGTTGCTTGCGCCAGGACTCATTGTTTGGAATAAGTTTGTAACAGTTCCTGAGAATGCGGTTAAAGTCGAAGTTATGGCCTATCAGTGGGGTTGGAATTATAGATTAGCGGGAGAAGATGAAATTTTAGGCAAAACCAGCATCCATAACATATCGGATGATAATCCTTATGGATTGGATTTAGACGACCCGAATGGCAAAGATGATTTGCTTGTTGAAGATGCAGATCTTCATTTGCAGATTGATAAACCTGTAAAAGTACTTTTGCGCTCTATAGATGTACTTCATAACTTTTATGTTCCAGAG
>CEPX01010215.1_pt1 | contig 19700 bp, 17 predicted proteins | sample 361361 | NCBI WGS metagenome assembly CEPX01 (sample SAMEA2619974, study PRJEB7988) | marine metagenome | biome: marine biome (ENVO:00000447); feature: mesopelagic zone (ENVO:00000213) & marine oxygen minimum zone (ENVO:01000065); material: "saline water (ENVO:00002010), including plankton...
TGGTTGCGTTTAGATTTAAACGGTGTACTCTCTTTGCATGCCTAGTGAATTGATGGAGCGGCTCAAGTTCCACCTCAAAGATGGCGTGTACCGAGGGTGGAGCCGATGGTATCCAGAGAAATACAACACAGAGCTCTCTGAGGCTGAGTTGGAGGCTGATTTACGTGCAGGGATCTTTGGACATTGGAGGAAGCATGAGGAGGATCCAAGCGTGTCTGTGTACCATGCACTCGAATCGTTCGAACAATGGCCGTATCACCTTGTTCTGGAGCTATGCAAATACTCTTTTAAATCTGAGGATGAGTACGACACACTGATGATAGAACCAGAGAATCTACTCGAACGTATCGTTGAAATCGCAGAGCATATTTATTCCACCAGTCCACAATGGCAGAATCAGCAACCACCGACGGAGATCCAATCGTAGCCAAGTTTTTTGGTTACTTTGAGGATGAGTGGAAGGTCTTTACAAAGACCCAAAGACGAATCATCACGTTGATGATAAGTAAGAAAAAAGATGGCTTCACCGACAAAGAAATCAAACTCGAAGTGCGAAAAGTACTTGAGATTTCGCCAAGTTGTTTGCGAACGCACCTCTTCAACATTCGTACTAAAGCGCATGAAATAAAGCGGAAGCGTGCACTTGATGGGAAATCAACAGACGAACTTTTGTAGTGTCCAAACGTGGACTCTTGTGCGTTTAGGTATGGACACACTATAATGTGTACATGCCTGCGTTACCTTTCATCTTATCGAAGACCGGACATGCTGGATCCACCTTTATGTTTCGCAGCCATGAGGAGAAGAAGATGTTCCAATATGTGACGGGAGAAGTGGAGGACATGATCGATTACGCACTACCGTGGCGTCGCGAAGGCCAGGATGCTATTAAAGGATATATGGCTACGGCCGCAAGAGCGCATGCGGGTCGCAAGAGCAGAAGCAATTACTTGGCTCCTATAGTGCATTCAGCCATCTATGCCAGAAATGCAGTAGAAGCGGCCCAAGGCCCCCAAGTAGAGATCAAGTTCCGGAAAGCAAAAAACAAACCAAGAGCGAAGTGGATCAATGCATCGTTGAAAGCATCTGAGATGGGTCACTCTAATTTGAGACCTCCTGCAGACGGTCTCTTTTTTGAGCAGACGTTCGATAAAAACCTTCTTGGTGTTGGTGCGATGTACACCGACTATTGGTTCCAAACTGGAGTGTGTCCTGTATACGATCCGATCAAACACAAGTGGATTGAAAAGACAGTGGTGATGCATGATGACATCTATGAGCAGGTAGTGGATCCATTCAATTTTGGTGTAGACCGTGGAACGAAGCTCGGATGTATTGGATGCAAGAAGCAGTACATGGATGTGTTCTTTAGCCGTGATGCATTCTTCAATCGATTCAATGGACCAACGTACATGAACATGGATCCACATATCATTCCCGATGGTGACTGGTACCACGGGGATCTCGATATTCGTCACAAGCCACGTGTGGGTCAAGGGGAAGTGCGCGCGCGTTACTTCTGGGATATTGAAAATAAGATCACCTACATGCTGGCGAATGGTATCCCGATCCGATGGACGTATATTTTGAACTACGGTAACTCAGATAACCCAAAGCCTCACTGTCCGATCACTACGATCCACAATGATTACAACTATGAAGAGGCTGGTGGGGCGCACAGTTTCACAACGCAGAACAATCGCTTCTATGTTCCAGAGACATCCATCAAAACAACCAAGTCTTTCTGGAGCAAGGGAGATGCACGATTGGTGAAGCCAATGGTTGCTGTGAAGAATACATTCGGTCGTGTTGCTGTCGACTACTTGAAGGCTGCCGGTGTTCACTTTGTTGTTGGACCAACTGGAGTAGTGGATCGAATCAACCGTGGGAAACTCTATGGTATCGAGCCGATTCAGATTGATGGCAACCAAAACTTTGATGTGAAGAGCATTGCTGCCGGATCCAATTTCTTCTCTGAGTACAAACTTGGTGAAGAGCATTACGATCAAGTGATGTCATTTGCTTTGGGACGTGATTGGCGTCGTGTTGGTATGGAAGGGAAGGAGGAGCGTGCTACGATCGCACAGATCCGAGAAGGACGAGAACGGCGTAGGGATGCGCAAAACTCTGCATTGAACCAGACCAATGGTATCTGGCTGAGGTACTGGATTAAGTACCAACTCATCCAGCAATACTATGTGGAGCCAAGCAAGATGAAGATCAATGACAACATGGAAGTGGAAGAGATGGAGGAGCAAAACATCGAGCGTGATTCTGAGGGGCGACCAGTAAAGGTCATCATGCGCAAAGAGATTCCGATCGGGTTTGAAGTTTTAGAAGCGAAGCTACCGAGTGGTCGAAAGGTTATCAATGCGGATGGAGAAGAGACTGATGAAATGAAATATCAGATGATCGATCCGACGACACCAGAGGGTGAGCGACTCATTACAGAGCAGAACATCAGTCCTCAAGAACTTTTCACTGCAGGCAAAGAAAATCTCACTGTCATTGATGAAGAGCCGGTCATTGATATTATTCCGCTCTCTACATTTGAGCAGAACAAAGCACTTAATGATGCGGCACTCATTGAGAAGATCCAAACGCTCATGCCGTTCCTCACGATGCTCTACAATGGTGAGCCAATTATTCCGAAAGAAGGTGCGGTGTACTTCATCCGCCACATTACAAATACTCTGGATCCAAATCTTAATGCCGAGCGATTCTTGGGTAGGGAAGAGGGCGGAGAGCCACGCGATGATGAATCTGCACCACCTGCATTCCTGAATACCAAAACCGCTTCCCCTTCGCAGGGTCTTGGTGGTATTATTCCCGAAGGAGGAGCTCCAGCCCCCGCCGTCTCGCAAGGAGCGCAGATCGGCACTCCCTCCTCACCCGGTCGAGCAGTGAATCAACAATCCTCACTGATAAACTCGATCACACCCTAGTTCCCCCCTAGAACATGTTCGCTAAACTTGTAACCCGTTTAACGGGAAAAGTGCTCGTTGACAGAGATGAGATTCAAAAGAATATGGAGATCATAGCGCAGAAACGTGCGCAGGAAATTGTTGTGCAGAAACAGCATGTGTGGCAGCAAAAAGGATTGGAAGCTGGAAGAGCAGAGGCGCATAAGGGAACACAGATGCAGTTTGGAGAGTTTTCTGAATGGTTTGAGTTCTCTAGTTATTCAAACAAGCAAGAGCGTGAGATCATTGCTGGTCTTGTAAAACATGAAGACTGGCCTGTATTTAAACAGAACCTACGACGCCAAGGACTCAAGTTTCATCACGATGCCTCTCTTATTGGAGACTCAAAAATGATGGTCCTGTATCATACAGTAGGCAATAAGATTCAAAGTCTCGCAGACTTTTATGATCACGCTGGTGATCCAATAGAAGAGGAGCCAGAGGACGATCCTAATTCCGGTTACGAACCACAATGAACGAACCCCAAGCACCAACTCCGGCACAAGATGACGCACAGAAGCAGGCACCACTCGCAGAGTCGGGAGAGCCAATTACCGTTGCTGAATGTCGTCGATGCAATAAGAAAGATGCGAAAGGAATCTCTTGGATTCGTGACACAGATGGTTCGCTTATTTTTAAATGTGATTCATGTGGTAAGAAAATGTTCATGGGAAAGACCGAGGAAGCGCACAATAAAAACATAGGGAGCATCGAGCACATGGATGCATTCGATACAGCTCGAGCAAAAACTGTGAGAGAAGATGATGCGCAAGTGCAAGAACAAGAACATCAAGCAGTACAAGAACAAGGTGGCGCAGTAGAAAAAAGAAAGTTGGATGAGATGGAAGTGAGTGGTAGAGGATTTTTCTGGGCTAGTTTCATGGGTATACCTGGAGCTCCTTCTGATTACACGGAAACCCCGAATGACTAATGTTTATGCTCTTCCCATTTGAACAGGCTGGTTTTACAGAAACAGAATGGGAGAAAGTTCCCAGAGTCAAAAAATGCATTGTGCGTTCATATTTTCTGAACAATCGCGATGTTCGTCAAGCTGCAATTTGTGACTACTATGAGACATCTGATTTTGTACATAGAACAGTGAAACACTATAAGCTAGAGGATATTCCCCCACTCGGCATACGGGTTGCAGGAAAGCTCGTATCATGCTAATCGGTCAATCAACGGTTTAGATTTAAACGCTTGTGGTAAAAATATCATGACGCTCTTTTTCATATTCGTTTCCCCAAACCCCTATGACTGCCCCGACAGCATTACTTGCTTTCGAGCAGGCAGGTGGGAAGCCTTTCAATGTCGATGCCGCTGATGCTGCGCTTGCAGCAAAACGTGGAGCACCGGCACCGCAAGGTCCTGCAGTGATGCAGGCGCAAGTCCCATCTGGCGACGCTCAACCTGGTAATCAGCCTGCCTCGGCATTGCAAAATGTAGGAGTCGACTACGTTCCTCCGGCCGCACCCGCGGTTCCGGATGGTGGTCAACGTCCAGTCGCCCCTGCCGCAATGCCCGTGCCTGCTACACCTGGTGCGCCGCCTTCTGCCTTAAATACCGTTGCAGGTATTGAGACACCATCGGCCCCCCAAGTAGCAACTCCGGCACAACAGCCGGGACAGCCCCCCGCAACCTCACCCGCTTCCCCAGGTGATCCCGCAGCCCTACCGCCCGCTGCAGGAGCCGACCCTGGACAAGGCCCGGGCCAAGCCCACGTAGGTGCACTCTCTGGAGCCATCCAGAAATACACCGAAGAGGGAGTCGCAACTCTTTATGAGACTGCGAAACTCAATCCCGATGTGATCTCACAGATTGCAGAAGGAGGAACGCCAGTGGAAAAATCGCTGGCTGCAAAAGTGCTTGAACAGCACGCCGACGAGTTCGGTGCAGCCACACTCGATGAGTACACAGCGTTAAACGAGGTCAATGCCGCCGAAGGAGATCCAGCTCGACAAGAAGCAATTCGACTCGAGCAAGGCCAAAAAGCGATCAACAAGAGATTGGACGATCGTGAATGGACGGATTTCGTTAGGGACAACAAGATTCCGGATGATGTTGCTAAGGTCGCTTCTGGCCTTAAAGATGTCTACCCGGGCGTGCCCCACGGACGTCTTGTTCACATGGCACGTGGAGAAATGGGAATCGAAGCACCGCCTTCTACAACCAAGGATCTTACTGCCGCACCCGCTGGAAACATCGGAGGTGGTAGCCAGCAAGATGGTTCATCCGAAGCAAACCCCGCAGTCGCTCACGCGCTCGGGATCTCTGCAGAAGATACCCGTAATGCAGGTGAATACTTTGACCAAATCGGAGTACCTCGGTGATAGATAGGCAAAGGGTTGTCACCCTCTATTTACTTCCGAAACTGTCCCATGCCTTCTGTTTCATTCTCGCATTATTCGGGTCCCAAAGGGGACTACGATAATCGGAAGCCTACCAAGGCTTCCACAGCCATTGCGATTGGTGATGCGGTGATGGAAGACACTGGATTTAGTCCGGCTACGACGGGTAACAAAGTCTACGCAATCGCTCTTGAAGCGAAAGCTGTAGGTGATACTTCCCAGGATCCGATTCTAACCCAGAGTGTCTTCATCGCTCGAGCCAAATTCTTTGGTACGCGTGAAGCAGGCACCTTGGATGCCGACGACATCAACGATCGTGTAGACCTCCAGTCTCCCGATGGTTTCGATGCCGACGATACAACCAATGGTGACTTGCTGCTCGACGCAAGACTCGACGCAGACAGTGCTGTTCTCCAGTTCTCAGATCCCGCGTGGCTCAATGCCACAAACTAGCCCAGCTAGTTTCTTCTTATTTCCCTTCCTGCATCTACTATGCCTACAGTTGCTAACACGACAGTCACCTGGAACGACCTGGTGAAGCTGTCACCGATGCTTTGGTTCAAGGGGGCTTCAGCGCAAGCCGAGAAGGTCCGCAAAGGAATGGATCTGTGGAACCTTGAACCAATGTCTGAATTTAATGCGGACTTCTCCGTAATTCCGCGATCAGGGTTCTCCCACACGATTACTGAAAATGCTGACTACCCAGAGCATCTTCAAAACCAGGGAGACACTCTTTCCATGGCAGTCCAAAAGCGTGGTGTTTCTTACACCATTACTGAGGACCTCATGGATGGTAATAAGTACCGTGATATTAAGCTCGGTATGAATGACCTGGGTACCTCCATTATCCGAGGTATTGCCTTGGATATGGCTCACTTCCTTCTTTCCTTCGGTTTCTCCTCATCTTTTACGGATCGAGATGGACTCACGAAGAGCAACGGAATCGTTAAAGGTTCCGAGGCTTTGTATGCGAACACGCATACAATGGAAGATGGATCAACCTTCGATAACCTCGTTGGTGCTGTTCCATTGTCAGAACCAAACCTTCGTACTGGAGAAGACCTCTCGGTCGACTTCTTGGACGAAAATGGTTTCCCAGTAACATGGGAAGGTAACATTCTTGGTACCACTCTCGACAAGACGAACGCGCACGCGGCGGAACGCTTGTTCTCTAACCTCCAGCAATTCCAACAGGATGCCGCTGAGAGGAACATTAACGTGTACAAGAACATGTACCGTCACGTGGATCTTCACTACGCTGCTACTCTTGCGTCAGGTAAAACTGATACTACAAACAAGGGTAAGTACTGGTGTGCACTCTCTTCTGAGTTGCTTGCCGACGCAGCGTTGTACGGTCTCCACACTGCTCCTACACCGCGTGGTCCTTTCGAGGATCCATTCAACGGTGGAATGTTGTGGAGGTCCAAGGCTCGATACGACCTTGGATTTGGGTACGCCCAGATCGGATTCGGATCAAACTCTACTACTTAGTTTTTACTTAATTCCCCCCGTCTAACATGGTTGGCACACGATTCGCAAAGAAGCTACAAGTGGGTACTGCCACTAAAACTACGTTGGGTGGTTTCGTCGGGATACTCTGTGCTCTTGGTATCGCTTCGCAGACCGGTTGGTTTGTAAGCACCACCACGAATATAGGGTTGGTTGCACAATGTTCCTCCGGTTCTTGTGCGACCTTAGTGACTGAGGTAGTGGAATGTACTGCTACAGGTGGTCTTGCGGGCTACGCTCATTGTAACTGGCAAGAGCCTACGAATGATTATGGCTCTGGCTCAATTATACGTCGTATTGATTACGAAGTAGGGCTTGGTCCTGCCAGCCCCGGTGTAGATATTACCGCTGGTGCATCTGCCACCACCTCTGGGTCTACTGTTCTGGTGAATAATATTACCTCTGGAACTGGTGCCGTTGGAAATTATACAACTGGTACTCATGTTCTAAATTCAGGTGATTACATCAGAGCTGTTACTCTTACTGATCCGACTTCTACTCACACAGCAAGGATGATTATTGAATATCGTCCTAAGATCCCAGAATCTTAAAATTCCCCTTACCCCTAGTTTCTATTTCCTTTCCTCGCTCACTATGTCATCTCCAGTAGTCGATGCCGAAGCGCAGCCCTATCACGATTGGTGTAATGGAGTCCCACGTCTTCAAGCGAAGGCAGGAACACTCCGTGTCCATCTTGATAAGGTAAAGCCCAAGAACCCTCTCATTGAAGAGGGTGAATGGGAAGAGCTTCTCGACGAAAACGACGAGGTTCTTGAACGTCTCGAGGCGAAAGCCGGAGAAAAGAAAGAATCTAAAGCTCGCTCTAAGCTACGGCAGAGAGCGGCTCGTGAAGTCGTCGAGGAAAGAGTTGCTGAAATCGAAGAGGAAGAAGGTCTCGACCTTTCAGAGCCCGAAGTTCCCGAAGAGCCAGAGGCTCCAGAGGAACCAGGGGCGCCTGCAGCATCGAAGCCTAAAACCTCTACCAAGAAAAGCACCTCTAAAAAGCCATCGGAATAATCCCCCTTTTATTTCCCCTTTTCCCCCTAGCCTCCAATGCCAGAAACATTCGATAGATCGGCAGCCGCAAGGCCCCACGACAAGTGGTTCAATGGAAACATGAAACTGCAGGTCGAGAACGGTACCTTTGAGGATTGCCGCGCTCTCAATGAAGAGCATCTCCGTGGTAAAAAGATTACCAAGGAGGAATACGCCAAGTGGTGCAAAGAATGGGATGCTATGCCCATGGAAGAAAAAGTTGCACGCTACAAGGCGTTAGAGGAGGAGACAACTCCTCGCCCATTCAAGCTGCCTAACGGTAAGACTGTAATGGTTTCTGAACCTTCCGATAACGGGCATGTTCGTCGTCAGAAGAAAAATCAGAAGAAGCAATCTCTACGAACCAAGCGACCCGCTGGGTCCGTAGATTTTGAAGGCTCCGCTTTGGCGAAAGCCGCTGCGAAAGCCGCGTCAGAGAACCCGGGCCCATCTGGACCCGAAAGTGCTGCAGCTCCGCCTCCTTCTGCTCCGCAAGGTGCAGAGCGTGTGCCTGTTGCGGCATAGCTTATATTTCATTTCCCTTTTAGATTATGTCAGGAGTCGCACTCGGCGGGCAAAACAGCCCGGTCACATCGCTCGATAGCATTCGCAAGGTCAGCACTACCCCTGGTACAGCCGTACAGCTAAAAACTGACGACCATTGTATAGGGGCCATCATCCAAGCACTTTCGACTAATACGAATTTGATTGCGATTGGTGGAGCTGCTGTAATAGCTGGTGCCGGTACTGAAACCGGTACGCTGTTGGCTGCGGGCGCGGAGATCACTATATATAACAAAGATATGGACGACATCTATCTCGATGTTATTACTAGTGGAGAGGGCGTATCCATTAACGTAATCAAATAAGTGTTGTTTTATTTAGGTTCTCTACCGAGTCTCAATCAAAAGGCGGTCGCCATCAGACATCTTCAAATAGTGCTTCATGGGATCGCCTTTAGAACTCGGACTCTCTAACTCATTACCCATGCATAACCTATGTCAGAAGTCATCGTCAGCTCACAGTCGGGAGACATCCTCACGTATGTGAGGGGACGATGCCGTGTAGGATCCAACCCCGTTTCTGCAGCACTACAAGACACACAGATGCGACAGCATCTTACAGATTTGAATAAACAGTTTGTTTCAATCACCAATAAAAACTCTCAGTATCCTCCAGAGTTTCTTCGTCGAGAAACTATTTTCCTTTCAAAGGATAAAACGAATTTGAATGGTGCGATCTCTGCCGGTGATGACAGTGTAATCGTAGATAGTGTCTCTGACTTTTTTGATCCAGGTACGACTACGATCGGTGGGTTTTACATCAAGCGTTCCAATGCTTCATACGACTATGCTTCGTATACCACATATGCATCGGGAACGAATACATTAAGTGGTCTTAATAACATTGATGTCGATCACTTGGATGATGAAGGTCTACACAAAATCTATGAACTCCCAACAGACTTTGGAAAGTCGATGGCATTCTTAGTAGACAACACTCCTTACAAGAGATTACCCCCTACGTATTCTCAAGTTCCTTGGCCGTGGCACTTCACTACAATTCTCATGGAGAATACTGCTGCCACAATACGACGCACGTTCCTCGTGCTCCCAGAAGACATCGGTGAGAAGGACTGCACCTTGTACTACAGAAAGCAAGCTACCGTTATCTCTGCAGATACGGATAAAGTTGATACTCCAGATGGAAACTCTCGTCTGTGGATCATCAATAAAATGATGGCGTATTGTTGGAGAAATCGAGGTGAGACTGATCTCGCTATTGATTCTGACAATGAGGCGGAAGCTGCTTTGAAATTGTACTTGGCTGATCTCGCTGAATCAGATGATGAGATCGATAAAGGTCCTATGTTTGATACTGATGTTTTCTTCGGAATTTCTTAATGACTCAACTTGTTGATTGGCGGCCCCCTCACCAAGCGGTTGGACTCGACCTCAATGGTGATCGTAACAAAAAGCCAGGTTCGATCGTGGATGGCGCAAGCTGTCGTTTTGTTCGAGGCACCGGTGTCTTCACTGGCACTGGGTATCGAGAAGGATGTGATCTCGCTACAGATGATGAAGTCGATGCTCTCTATGGTGCGAAAGGTGGATCCCTTCGAGACTTTGATTCTCTTTGGGCAAAGAGTGGTACTGATGTGTTTCATAACTGCCAAACAGTAAATCCTTTTTCGATTGGTGTGACTCGCACAGATGGAGAGCGTGAGTTCTTCCTCGAGCAAGGAAACGGGGACATTATGCTTATCAATCAAGAGGATACATTTTCTCGTGTTGCCATTGCTGCAACTATTGCAGAAGTAACCATTGCTGGTGATACGATTTCTGTGGGTACAGCGTTCATTGATAAATTCGCTGCAGGCACAGATGTCGTATATCTCGATGGAATTGCCATCACCTACACTACGAAAAACTCTGGTGCTGGTACGCTCACTGGTCTCACTGGTGTTCCCGCTGCAGGATTCACTGCCAACGTTTTGGTCACTCAAGTTTCAGAGCCAGGATCGGCTGTGGATGTGACTGGCACTGCTATCAAAGGATACTGTGGAATGTCAATCGAAGGATCCGCACTCGTTGCTGGTCGCAAGGGAGCGGAGGATGTAGTGTTCTATTCCGCACCATCTACGTTCCAAAATCCAGAGTTCTTTTATGACTTCACAGCAAATGGAGCAAATGCGAAAGTGATGCCGATGCCTGTTTCTGCTATGATCCGCGGAACCGTTCGGGGATACATCTTTGGAGAAAAGGAAGCACATGCAGTTACCGGCTTCGATACCAACACTGGAATCCTACAAACTGTTCCTGTTACCAATGACTATGGCGCATACAATGAGCGTTGTGTGATTGATATGGGTGGTGGTGCTGTTGGTTTCCTCGGTCAGAATCGATTTATCCCGATCAATCTAAGTACAGATTCATCAGGACAACTCGCATCTTTGCCGGACGATGATTTCGATTACGCAATCTCGCCATGGCTTGCACAGTTTGATGCAGACCAAGCGGATGCTGCGATGTTGCAGTATGACAAAGCTCTGAGAATTGTTACTATTGCGGGAAAGATAGATGGTGTGCTACGGACCCGAACATTCCAGAATCAAAAGGGGCTCAAAGCATACAACCCACAAGAAGTGCGACCAGCTCGATGTCACGCATACTTCCAAGGCATCTCTTATTTTGGACAGAATACTGGAGATAAAATTTTCATCAACCACTCCAGTCGTACGAACAATGGGATCCCTATCAAGCACGAATGGCTGACTCCTAAGCTGGAAGATAAGCTGGAGAGAGAGGTGATGCTCAAAGAATTTCTCAATCGAGGATTTATGAGCCAGGGGTCGGAGATTCGCATCCGTGTGTACAGAAATGGAAGCTCTACTGCTTCGTTCGATCGCACCTATGGTGACGATATTATTACTTCAAACCGTGGTACACCGTTGGGAAACCAAGGACTTGGTGACGCATCGCTTGGAGGCTCTACTGGAAGCCCCACGATTTTGGTGTACCCTTATAAGCTAAAGATTCTTCTGGTCGGTATTACCGGCGAAGATTTCCAGATCCAATGGACTATCACGAAAGAAGGAGCCTTTGTGCAATCTAATTACTATGTGCTTACCGGAGATGCTCTTCGATTCTCAGCCGGTGAAGCTGTATAATGTATTTATTTCCCAAACTTATCATGTTCCATCACATTAAAGAGTTCGCAAAGACGTGGGCCTACAACATAGTAGGACTGGGTCTCGCCGTGGCTATCGGAGCCACCGGTGCTTATGCGGGCGATCTCACGACCGTTCCTACCAATTCTGCCGCAGATGACATCTCTGTGCTTCGTGGGCAACTAAAAGCCGCAGATGATTCAATAACGCTGGAGCCACTTAAAAAGTGGGTAGCCGGTGTGGAGACAGAAGGATGCTTTGATACAGGATCGGGTTTTGTGCTTATTCAAGACGAATTGGGACGTCGTGAGTGGGCTTCCTACGCATCAAAAGCATGTAGTGCAGCCAATGTAACGACGCTATCTGATCTCCGGAGAGGGCTACCGACCAATGCTGCCGCGAGTTTTACCGAAGGAACTGGTCTCACATTTGATGCTGGTGCGCAGGTGCTCGTGAGCAACTATCCGGTATTTCATAACAATGCTGCGTATCTGGCAAACGCTAATGTGTTCACGAATAGTATTGGATTCTCTGGATCTGGACATCTACAGCTACCGATATTTGCGAATGAAACCACACGTGATGCTGCTATCCCAAGCCCTACCAATGGAACGATGGCTTACGTCACATCGACGGGAGCCATCATGCAGTATGTAGGAGGCACGTGGAACACTGTAGGACAATCTGTGACACCAAATGGCTCAGAGAGTATAGCGGGTAAATTTGAGGCTGCTACGCTCGCAGAGCAGGGCGCACAGACCGCTACGGGCTCTACAGGACCTCCTCTCCTCTTACAGGCGAAGAATACTATAAAGGATCGTGAAGTATTTACTTCTGCTTTTATAACGTGTGGTAGTGGAGCTACGACGGTAGTTGCTACATGGGCAGGGACTACAGATGGTTCATTCACAATGACTTTAGATGGCTCATCGAACGATGTAACAGCCATTGATTTCACTGGTGTAGCGAGTATGACCGGGGTTGCTCTAAAGCTACAGGATGCTCTCCAGGCATCCGCAGGGACAGGTACTGTTACTTGGAATGATCATTCTATTGATTCTTCTTCCAATAGTGGATTTACACTTAGTTCTGTTAATACGACTAGTGCTTCGGCAGTAACTAAACTTTCAGCTCAAGGAGCAGGTACAGATATTTCAGGAGCAGGTGGCACGACATATATGGACTGTGATGCTGGCTCAACGAATACAGTGACTGTTACAGATGCTGTAGCTAATGTGACAGCAGACGAAAATAAAATCCCTGTATTAGAAGATACGGGATATCTCACTGGTGCGATACTAGGATCGAACCCAAGCGCGACAACATTCTTACGTGGAGATCAGGCGTTTGCCGTACCCGATTCCTCTTATTACTTTGGTGATGGTGGTAGTGGTGCTGTGACAATTTCTAGCGGTTCTACAATCACACTTGGTCAGGATACCAATTATACGAATCTTACAATTAGTCCGTATGGTGTTTTGGATACCAATGGATATCGTCTCTATGTTAGCGGAACCCTGAAGATCATTGGGGATGCAGGTCAGGATGGAAAGATTGCATCGAATGGTAGTGGTGCTACTGCTGGAACCAATGGTGTCACTACGACTGCAGGAACTGCAGGTAGTGCGGGAGTAGCAGCTCATAGTGCAGGAACACTTCCGGCTGCGATAGCCGGTAAAGCTGGTAAGAATGGTGCCAATGGAAAGACTGGGGCGGGTAGTGCTGTAGGTAATAATGCCTCAGCAGGCGCTGCAGGTACCGCAGAAACTGTTGGCATAGGATCAGCAGCTCTCGCGGGTGGAGCTGGTGGTGATGGCGGTAGCGCTAATGCACAGGCTGGTGGTACAGGAGGTGCAGCCGGTGCTCTTGGTGCCACATCTATTACAGATGCAAAGACAATGTTTAATGCACTTGTTCAGTGGGCATCATGGCCTACTGCACGAGATTATAGTGGTAGTGGTGGAGCTGGTGGAACTGGAGGAGGTGGAGGCGGAGCTATAGACTGTGGAGGAGCTTGCACCTCTGGAGGAGGTGGTGGTAGTGGAGGATCGGGTGGTAATGGAGGAAATCTTGATGTGTATGCAAGTACATGGACAGGATCTGGAACGGTTGAAGCAAATGGAGGGGATGGTGGAGCTGGTGGAAATGGGGGAGGTTGTAGTAGTGGAGTGACCGGTGGTGGTGGAGGCGGAGGCGGAGGAGGCGGAGGAGCTGGTGGAACAATTAATATTTTCTATAAGACTTCTACGTGGACTGGAACTGTACAAGCTCTTGCTGGGACATCAGGTGCTGGAGGATCTGGAGGATCTTCTGGTTGTAGTACTTCGGGTAATGCTGGTGGATCTCCTGGTTCAGCTTCTGCTGGTCAAACCTTCCAAATTCAAGTGCGATAATGGCTACTAGAAAACCTTTCGGTAATCGGCGTACTGCGGCAGGAAAAGCTGCCAATGCTGCGGCTGCTCGTCAGAGGTCTGCAGGTGCATCACGTCAAAGGCAGGTTGCTGCAGGTCGTGCTGCAGCCAGACGTACGAATGCTCGTGCTCCTCGAGCAAAAGCAACTGCGTCACGTGCACGAACTGCACAACGAAGAAGTAATCGTGTAGCTCAAAATGCAAGACGTACTACTTCTAGTCAGAGAAGACCAAGTTCTGTACGTGGTAGCACAAGAACTTCTACTACATCGAGGGATCGACCATCTGTACGATCCATACATGCACGTGTAGCAGAGCCAGCACAAGAAGCACGCGATCGACAGCGCACACAACGTGACGCTGTGAAGGATGCGAACAAGTTGATTCAAGAGAAAGGTGGTAGCTTCCGCTTCCAACGTGTGCAGGCATTCGCTCGTGACAGTGATGGAAACTTTGTGAAAGATGCAAAAGGTCAGAAGGTCATCATTCCATTTGCGACAGAGATCATCCGTGTGGGTGGTGCTACTGCTCGTGATCGTGAGCTCGATAAAGTTCCTCTCGAGGATCTACAAGGTCTCGCACGTGATAGCTATATAAAGAGTGGATCTACATCCCGTGAGTTCGAGGCTGCACTGGAACGACGTGCATCTGGAAAGCTCATCGGGCCCGACCCAGATATTGATTTCAGTGAAGTATTTGCAGGCGTACCGGGTGTGACCAATGCCTCCGGTATGGGGGGACAGAAGCAAGCACCACTGGAAGGCGGTAGCTTTTCAAGTGGCCCCGGTGGATTCCGATTCATTGGTGAATTTGAGCAAGGAAATATCCGTCGTGAAGGGTTGGCGGACACGGCACCGGGGCAAGCTCTTAAAGATGCACAGAAAACTGTGGCTGATTTAGAGAAAGAAGTTGCAACGATGCAACCTCTCCAGTACTCCAATGTTTCAAAAGAATCTCCACAAGATTTCGCTTTCCGTAAATCGCTTCGTGAAGATGAACTGTTCCGACAGAAGCAATCCCTCTTAGATATGAATGCTGCAGAAGAAGATCGAAAGTTCCGCTTGCAACAAGCTGGAGCTGCAAATACGCAAAGTGTTGGTGACGGCTCACAAACCACTGCTCCGGATCCAGGTACGAGCAGCACACCGGGGGCAGATGCAGGTGATTCTACTACTACTCCACCCGGAGTAGATGTACCACCACCTCCGGGTACGATCCCACCGGATCTTACTCAAATGAATGACAGTCAAGTACCAATCCATCCACACATTGCTGCAGCGTTTGGTCCTAAGTTTGCTGCATTGCAAGGAGCAGAGCAGCAAGCACTGGAAGATGCGATGCAAGAGTTTGCCCTCATTGGTGAACCGAACACAGATCGCTTCGGTCGTGAGCGTGACGCTGCAGAAGATAAACTTGATGCGAGTTTTGCTACCAATGCAAAGATCGATGGTCTTGCTCGAGACCGTGCGTATGAAACTGCAAGGTCACAGACAGCTACGAACATGCGTGCCGATCAATTACAACAAGCACTCTTTGCACAACAAGCGATGCAACAGCGTCGTAAGAATGCACAGAATGAGGTACTCGATCGTCGTAAGATCAATAAGCTCGGTGGTGGCCATGACTTCTCTGGTTTGGATTGGCTTAGTGAGCAGACACAGCATGGTATCGATTCACTGAATCATATCCTTACGAAGTCAGCGATCATGCACGCCGAGACTGCAGACCGTGCGATTTCTATTGGTAACAACTTAGAGATCAATCTCCAGAACGCTGATGTACAAGCAGATATTCAGTACAACACTTCGTACAATAATTACATCGAAGATTTGCAAGATGCAGAGAAGAATTACAATGATGATAAGAATGAGAAACGTAAAGAACGTCTCAAAGCTCACCGTCGCTACAGCGATGCACTGACACAACTTGATAAAGACAAGGGTGATGTGTATAAGGATGTTGTTACAAAGAGTATGGATCTCTTCCGTGATCTCGAGAAGGATGCACGCATCCAGAGGAAAGACACGTACAGTGAAGTAATGCGTTACATTTCTACCTTTGGTACAACGAACAAAGGACAGCTACGAGCATACGAGCAACAGTTGCAACTACCTCCGGGCACTCTCTCTAGTCAGAAGACATTGGCAGAGCTGCGATTGTACAAGACCACTGGTGCTGGCACCGGTGTCGACATGCGTAGTATCTCACAACTCATTGAAGCAGACCGCACACGCTTGGCCACACAATTCCCAGATATGGAAGGTGAAGAAATCGACAAGCTCGTTATCAACCGTGAAGTTCTGAGACTCAAAGGCATCTCGAAGTCAGGTCCAAAGATTGCTGCGATGGCAGACTACATGGACAACAATAACTTCAAGAGGTACAACGGTCTCCTCTACACTCCCGCCGATGGCAGTTCTTCATTCAAGAACGAGCCATACGTTATTAACCCCGACACGGGTGCGTTAGTCGAAGTGAACCTTACGGACATCGATGACTTCAAGAGAAGGCTCGATAAACTTCGCAACACACGTGACGATGATGAAGAATAATGCCACTCCCAACTTTCAAAGACGGCTCTCTTGCAACTCCATCTGCGGTGAAGTCACGCTTTGGGCATCAAACACTAAAGAGTGGTAGGGCTCAGGTGACTGCCGATCGTGCACGTGTCACATCGAAGCGTCTCTCAAATCTCAATCAGCAAGTAGAGAAGCTCAGTACAACCATCAATCCTTTTAAGAAAGCAAAGCATGCATTCGGTGCGATGTTTGCATTGCATAAGTTGCGCAGTCCGATTACTCAGGATGATATTCAAATTGGTATCAGAGATAGGATTGCAAAGACTGAGACAAAACGAATTGAGCAAGAGCTCGAGGAGCAGTACGCACCACAGCAATCACAAGCTGCAGCTACATTGGATGCTTTCAGAACTCCACGTATTGTTGCTGCCCGTAGAGCAGAGGAGCAAGTGACATCGAGTGGTGCTGGTACTACTGTACTCAGTCAGACACCACCGGTGAAGCACATGGAAGTTCCATCGAGAGAAGAGGCACGCCAGATGGCTGCCACAGAAGGAGAGAGAATTGCTGATAGCACAGTATTACAAAATCTTATTGCTATCCGTACAGATCCAAGCCACCCAGCTCCATCAGTATTACAACGAGCAAAAGGTACGGCTGGTGTCGTCACTGAGAGCTTGACTCTAGGAATAGTAAAAGGAGATCGTCGTCATCCACTCATTAAAGAAGCAGAAGGTCGTGTGTTCCCTAAGCCCGCAGCTCTCGATGTTGCTGAGGGTGCACTGCAAATTGGATCCCTCTTTATACCGTACGTAGGACTGGAACTTGGTGCTGTGAAGATTGGTCGTGGTCTCCGTGCTGTTGGTGCCGTTGATAAGATGTACGATGCACATCCTCTTTTCACTGATCTAGTGGTACGCAACCTTGGTGTTGCTGTTGGTGAAGCTGGAATCAAAATGGGATCCGGACAAGAGTATGGATCACAAGATTTCTTTTTAAACATTGGACTACAGGGTATGTTCGACTCAGTTCTCTTTAGTGGAACGAAGAGCAGGATCTTCTCTCACCTCGATAATCAAGTATTCAAATTGAAGAGAGAGTTGGGTCGAGCACCGACTACTGATGAGCTACTCGAGAATGTAGCGCACATGAATGTACCAGGTCACGACTTCAACTATGGTCATCTCTTTGCAGAGCGTCGTCTGGCTTATAAGTCTGGGATCGATCCCAACACTGGCAAGCCACCGAAGGGTGGAGAGCTGGGACGTGTGAGCACACCGGCTACTGGCAATCCCGATGATGTTATCCGTGGTCTACGTGTTGATAAAGTGAACTCCACTGAGGCACAAGAGGTATTGCAGAAAGCATTGAAGGATCACCCAGACATTCTCAATTCACGTACACGTGGTGTGATCTCCAATGCTGAGTCAGTAGAAAAGGCGAACATTCTCCAAGTATCAAAGGATCAAGTGTTGGCGTTTCCAGAAGGAACAATCCTCAACAACGAACGGCGTATTGCCATGAGTCAAATGATTGTCGCACATGGTGAGGATGTTGCTCGTCTTGGTAAACTTGCGGAGGTAGAACGTATTGCTGGTGAGAGCACGAAGATACAGGACTCATACCGCACAGCATTCTTTGAACATGCAGAGCTCCTCGCACGGCAGAAGGGTGTCGCTACAGAAGGTGGTCGTTTGGTACAAGGATTCAAAACAACCATCGAACCTATCTCTCGTTTGCGTAAGAAGCTCAATGATCTGGTTGCAACATCAGATAAGGAGCTCCGAGAGAAGCTCTCTCGTGACATCGGGAACATCGATGTGAATGATCCAGTGCAAGTGATGCGGTTGCTACGACAGTACGACAAGACATCCTTTTGGGGTGTGCTCCGTGAGATCGGAGTGTCATCAAAGCTATGGAGAGCCAGTACGCAGGTGGTGAACATCTCTTCCAACGCACTGCAGTCCCTTGCGCGGCCCACTTTCAAAGTGTTCCACGCCGGTGCTGATACTATTCGTGTCGGTGGTGGCAAGATGTTTGGAAAGAATGTAGAACGCGAAGTGTTTTTCGGTGAGGCTCTCTATGATCTAAAAGGACAGTTCATGGGTATCCCCATCGATAAACTCAAGCGCACAGATAGCGGATTAAAGCGTAGCTTTAGAGTTCCAGTAAGAGACATCATCAAAACCATGAAGAAGTACAAGCCGTTTGCTACGCCAGAGCAAGCAGTAGAAGAGGGGCGATGGGAAGGGATCCGTCAGAATCTTGGTGAAGCATGGAAGGCTTTGCTCGATGAGCAGTACATGCCTATCGCTGGTACTGCAGAAGATGTGATTGGTTTCCGCGGACCACAGATAAAGGGACGTAGAGGACAGCACACCATGCTTGATACGACGCTCGATGTTACTGGTAAAGTAGTTCGCACTCCATTCCGCCTCCTTAATACAGGTGATGTTGCGTTCCGAACACTCAATATGTCTGGCGAGTTGTCGGCTGATGCATATCGTATTGCTGCAAAGGAAGGATTAAAAGGAGAGGCACTACACAAGAGAGCAATCGAACTCATGCAAAATCCTTCGCCAGCAATGACAGAGAACATGCGTAAGGTTGGAGAGCGATCAGTATTCCAAGAGCCACTAGATGCATTCAACCAGCACATTCAACGTGCTCGGCAAGTACCTATTTATGGTGACATCTTTACGATCGGATTTCTTGCGTTCTTCCGCACAATAGCTAACCTTACGAAGCGTGGTGTTGCCATGGGTATCCCAGTTCCTTTTGTGAATCAATTAAAGAAGGGCGGACGCGAAGCGTCTGCAGAGATGGCACGCTTTGGTCTCGCTGCAACGAGTGCTGCCATCATGCACAAGTATGCGATGGAGGGATACATCACGGGTGGTGTACCAGAGAACAAGAACCTACGCGAAGAGCTCTTCCAATCTGGATGGCAACCATTCTCTGTGCGTGTTGGTGACAAGTACTACTCTTACGATCGCATCGAACCATTTGGTCAGGTCTTCCGTATGCACGCAGCTATTGCTGATGCGTATCGTGAGACTGGTAAGATGGATGAAGAGATGGTTGCCAACTCTGTGGGACTAATGATTAACTACACGCTGGATCGATCCTATATAAAAGGTATTTATGAAACGTTCCGGATGTTTTTTGATCATAAGAGATATGCCCAACAGTGGTTACAATCATTCATGTTCTCCAACATTCCAATGTCCGGTGTGTTCTCTGAT